>Ga0315336_1000497_pt1 | contig 108016 bp, 110 predicted proteins | sample ASW5metaG_FD_204512 | JGI IMG/M metagenome (GOLD analysis project Ga0315336, IMG submission 204512) | Ammonia-oxidizing marine archaeal communities from Monterey Bay, California, United States - ASW #5 | ecosystem: Environmental > Aquatic > Marine > Intertidal zone | place: USA: California...
TGGCAAGAAAGGTCTCCAGGGGGCTGGATACGCTGGCAAGAAAGGTCTCCAGGGGGCTGGTTGGGCGGCGAGGCAGCCGATCGAACTCGCTAAAGACGTCTCAAAAGCAGTGCCTCAAACAGTGTCAGCGGTGACTTCGCCCATTTTGAGCCCGAAGAAGACGGTTAATTACTACAGAAATGCGGGTAATGGTGGATTTTTGAGAAATCTACTGAGGGACACTGCGGGAACTGATCCGGCGAAAAAAACTTCTGTGCTCGGGGATTTAGGTCGCACCTTTTGGAATCCGAGAATACCCACGATGCGGCCTTTTAGGGCAGGGCGGGGCGTAGGCAAAGGCCAGGGTCTTAGCAGGATAGGGTCCGCGTATTGGTTGGGCGGTGCTGCGGCAGGGGGAGTCTCCGCAGCCGACAGGTTTGTGGCCAACCAGCCGATCACAGCCGATCCGGGCATTGATAGGTTAGTGCCTGATGCTGTGCGAAATAACTACAACCGAAGTCTTTATTATCGCCAAGTTCCTCGCATAGCGTGGAGCGGCATAACGGGGCAGAACCAGGTTGATCAGGATCTTGTCCGCGGTTTATTGAGGAATGTAGGGCGGAATGCGGGCGGCGGAGTATTGAATCAGGCTAAAGGGCTTGTGAGTGCCGTACCTACTTCGGGAAAACAGGCAATAAAAAATCAGACAGTAGGTCGTCTGGCTTCGTTGGTAGATGAAGTCAAATCCCAGCCGCTTATGCAGACGCTTGGAAACTCTGCTTCACTTGATTCTCTTAACACGGACGAACTCAGAAAATCCAAGACATTTGGCGGTATAAAGGAGTTGTTGAACATACTTGATCCAAAGACTAGGACAGGTAGGTCAGAGCTTACTTCCAACGCAGCAAAGCTAACTGGACGTCGTGCAGCTTCTCAGGGACGTCGTGCAGCTTCTCAGTTAACGGAAAATTTGACGGACGAGGAGTTGCAGAACTTGGAGCGGGTTATCGAACAACTTAAAGACAAGGGACCGTACTTAGCCGCCGCGACAGCTGCAAACGCTTTACGGTAAGGAAACCGAGATGCCATATAAATCAGAAGCTCAACGACGGTACTTCAATGCCAACCGAGATAAGCTCGAGGCAGAGGGTGTTGACGTAGACGAATGGAACGAATCGTCCAAGGGTAAGAAGCTTCCTGAGAAGGCTGAGAAGAAGTCAGGGATCATTTCTGACTTGTTTAGTACAGGTCGGGAAGCTCAAGAAGAGCACGAGAAAGAGAAAGAAAAACTAGACAAGGCTGTTGCTCGTAATGTGCGAGAAAGACTAGCCCGGCAAATTGCCAAAGAGAAGGTTGCGATGGACAAGGAAGCTATTGGTGGCCTATTAGGCGGCTTGGTTGGTGCGGGCCTTGGTGCGGGTAAGGCTAGGAGCCTCGGCATGCCAACAACTCACGGAGCTGAGGAGGGTTTTGTTCGTGGTGGTTTGACGGGTTCAGCAGGGACAATAGGTGGCGGGCTTGGTTTGCTTGGTTCTCTGAAGTTGATGTCGGGCAAAGGAGCGGAGTCCTCTACGACGCGTAAAATCATTGCTTCGTTGCTTCCAGTGCTCGGGGCAGGAGCAGGAGGTTACATGGGTTACCACGGCAGTCAGCCGCTTATCGATTCAATGCGGAAAAGCCGTGAAGGGTTGGTGGAGGCAAAACGTCGAAATGAAGAGTCAATGGAAGCTCAAGAGCTGGAGGGGGACATGAAGGAGATGCGTGATTGGATGGAACAGACTAAGGCAGCGGGCGATTGGTCTGACGCCAATGCGATCGCACCTCGTATGGCTATGCTTGGCGGCGGTACAGGGCTGGTTGCCGGAGGTATCAAAGGGTTGCTAGAAGATCCTGGCTATGATGAAGAGACCGGGCATCGGAAAAGTCGGTTCCTTCGGGCTTTGAGGGAGTCCTTAAAAGGCGGAGCAATCGGTGCCGGGAGTCTTGCGACTTTGCCCTACCTTGCAACTGCGATCATGCCGAAAAAAGCCGCTGACTTCGGTAAGGCGGCAGCTTGGGAGAAAGAGGCAGATAGACGAGCAGCCGTGTGGAAGTTGCTGAGGCCTTATGCGGATTCAGCACTTGGTGCTGTCGCCGGTGGGGTCGCTTCGCCCTTTACGGCAAACGCCGGAGGCATCGATTCGAATGCGGGCCGCTTGGGGCATACGATGTCAATGATGGCTACGGGTGCTGGTCTTGCCCATCCGGGGGTTAGGAATAAGTTATGGCACGGTAACCCCTGGACGCGTAAGGGTGCTACTAAAACGCACCTGAAACAGTTGAGAAAGTTACAGCTGCAAAATCCTGACGTGAGCAGTAAGAATATACTCAAGCTGCATGCCGGAAACCCCATGGCCGGGAAAGTGTTCCGGCCTATTAAAGGCACATTGCTGACAGGTAGTCTAGCCGCAGCTCCTGCGACAATAGGGGCATACACTGATGCGGGGAAACAGTTCGCAGAGAAATTTGAGAAGGATATAACGAGCGAAGACAACCTTACGGACTTGTCGCTTAGCGGCATGGCCAAGAATACGGCTAGAAAAATCCTTGACAGTTACGGCATGGATAAGAAGTGGATAGACGACAAAATTAATAACGCCGGTGCGTATGCCGGAGGGGCATTAGCGGGCTCTGTTGGGGGTGGGCTTATGGGAGGTAGCCTGGCAAGTCTGTTATCCAAGACCTTTATTGACGAAGGTAATGCCGATTACAAGAATCTGGACGAAGAGGGCTACAAAAAACGCCGCAGAAAAGAAAAGTTGAGAGGTTGGTTGAAGATTATTGGGATGTACGGCGGATCTCTCGTTGGTGGTGGTTTGGGTGCTACGCATCTATCTAAGTTGTTTAAAAAAGAAAAGAAAGGGCATGACATGTCACATATTACTGAATTGGCTAAAGCCGCTGCTTGGTACGATTACCTCGATCCTCGTAATCTGGTTACGGGCGGGGCGACCGGACGGGAAAGGGCACGCGGCAGGGCATTAGATGCCAAGTCGAAGAAGACTCCTGGCACGTTGGAGTATCAAAAGGCGAATAAGCCAGCCAAGTCAATCAATCCTAACAGCCTTAATGAACGGGCACAGAAGGGCATGCAAATGCGTAGAGACCTGGGGTTGGTGCGAGATTGAAACGCAACTACATGCAATTCTGCGTGGAGTTGACGAATCATTGCAATTTCAAATGCGTCTACTGTCCACATTCACTCTACGGTGAGGAAGATACGCCGAGTGGTAGCGTATTCACTCGCCGCAAGGGTTTCATGGACCCAGACATTTTCCGTAAGACTATCTCTGAGGCACAGACGTGGGCCAAAAGTTACTCAATGGGGTTCTTTGGGGAGCAGCAGATGCACCCGAAGTTCGACGAACTCATTCAGGGTGTGCCAAAGCGGAAGGATCGCAATTTCCATTTCTCGCTGAACACCAATTGGTCACTGGTCACCAAAGAGACGATAGAGACGCTCAAGTGCTTTGATCAGATACGGATCAGCATCGACGCGTCCACCAAGGAAGTGTGGGAAGCTTTGTGCCCTGGCAGTGACCTACTGACCAAGGATGGCGTGAAGGGCGAAGGCCGTTACGAGACATTGATCGAGAAGATCAAGTGGTTTCTCAAGCTCAAGGACAGACCAAAGGTTTTGTTGATCTACGTCAGACAAACGGCGAACAAGGAAGATGAGGCTGTATTTCGAAACGAGTGGAAACACTATCTGCGACCCACGGATACGTTAGTGACAAAAGCGATACTTACGTTTGGTGGCGTGGTATTCGATCCTTATATGCAGGAGAACGAGTGCCATGTGGTTAAGGAGAATCGCTTCACTGTAGCTTGGGATGGTCGCTGTACTCCATGTAGCCTGGATGTCAATATTGCGATGCATGCCGGTAATCTGAAGGACCAATCCGTGGAAGAGATTGTGGGCAGCTCGAAGTGGGCAGAGCGGCTTCAAGGGATCAGGGACCGGGTAGGAATTTGTGCCAATTGCTTCGACGGGCAGAACTACGGCGGCAGGCAAACAAAAGGTACAGGCGTTGGGCAATGACAAGAGAGAGTTGAGTACAGCTACAGACGGTTTGTTTGTAGCTATTTCCAGCGATGGGGAGCTCACTGGGGCTGAGATGCTTCGAGAGCTTTCCGAGTACAAAATATGTCCCGTTTTGTGTTTTGAGGAAAAGGGACAAAATATTGTGCCGGTGTTTAAGGCTTCGGCAACTGCGTTGAAGTTTGCGAAGAGGAACACGACTAGAGACTGTGCTATTGGTGTTATGGAGACAGCCCCAGCAGATCGTAAAAAGTTGGAAGACGACGGCTTTGTTGTTCAGTTGCTAGAGTGGCCGAACAAACGAACTTGTAGGGTGCATGTTTTAACTGTGGAGCAAGAGGTTTCAACACGTAACGCCGGGTACCGGAAGGGAATGAAGTTTTAATATGTTTGTAGTGCTAACAGATTCTCGTTGTGGTTCCCACATGTTGCGTTCGTTACTCAATAGCCATCCGCAGCTGAACTGTTATGACGAGATCCTTGGAAACAGGCAGGATGATAAGAATTTCTGGAAGCTAGGCAAGCACGAGGGTTGTCTTGTTAGCTATGCCAACCTGATTGAGGGAGGCCGGTTTGCAAAACACGGGTACGGTATTCCTCGTATTATTGCTAAAATCAAAGAGTCGCAGGTCATTCACTTGACTCGTGATGTGACAGAGCGAGCCAAGAGCCAGCTGGTCCATGCCAGAGCTTCGAAGCACTTGAAGATATTTAAGGCTGCCAACCTGGAAGAACCTGCATACGTCAGCCCTAAATACGAGAACTTCAACCCTGAGGATGTCCGGCGAACGTGTGAGATGTTCGAACAGCGGCAGGAAGCCGGGCTGTCCCTGTTCGAAAATCGAGATAACTGGATGGAACTATCCTACGAGTGGTTGTGTGGTAACCAGGAGCTTAAGGGGCTATCACACCGCAAATCATCAATGATATGCGACCATTTGCAGGTTCCAGTGACAAAGCTGGTCTGTTCCCTGTATAAAATACGTAAGTATGTGACGTCTAACTAGGCAAAGGAAGCCGCAATGCCAGGAACAATTCTCCCCGGAATGCCCAGTATGGGCATGAACGCCGCATTTAATAGGTACCAGCCTGCTTTGCAGTCGCTACCTAACCCGCTGTCAAATGGCTCGGGCATGGGCCCGGGCATGGGAGGCGTGCAGGCTCCTGCCGGTGCTAAGGACACAGCCAAGGTTCCCGGCATTCAAGCGGCTATGGCTAAGCGAGGTTCGGATAATATCTTGGACTTCTGGGCGAAGCGGAGCAGTCAAGGACAGTTAAAGCAGTCATTTGATTTCAGCTCTATGGCTAATGACGCGATTCAAAGCTCAACGGGGCAGGGTATTTTGAGTGCCGGTGCGGGGCTATACAACAGCCTGCCTAGTCAAATGCGGGACGGTATAGGTGCTAAAGCCATGGAAATGGGTGGCTTGAATGACCAAAATGCCACTAATTGGCAAATGCCGGGCTACACACAAGACCCGTCACAAGGGGTAGGCGTTAAAGGTAACACTACTGTAAGAAATGACGAGCTGACAAAAGACCGGACTATGACTATGACACCGGGGCACGCTGGTAGCCCTATCAGTCAGCTACTTCGTGGGGCTATGACAGGTCAAATGCCTAAGCGGACTTTTCCGCAGGGAACGCCAGTAGCTAATAAACTGGTTGTTAATCAAGACCAGATTAGCCAAGACAAGCTTGTTCCGCAAAAGCAGTATGACCGCAAATTCGGTATGGGTAAGGCAGGCAGCCAGGACAATGGTGCTCAGCGTCTTTCCAGTGCTGGTGAATCTTCTGGCGTGAAGTTCAAGCACGACAACGACGGTCATGCAACTGGCTCCAGTGCTTTCGATACGCTGGACGGCTACATGAAGAAAGCCGGACTCAATAGCTTTCAGACGCAGTTCTTTGGTCGCTTAATCCAAAGCGGTGTGTCTGAGCACATGGCCCAGGCCGCGATTAAATCCGCCGGTGCTCAGTTCGGGGAAAAGGTTGCGGCAGAGCTTGAGGACGGGATGGCGAAGTTGGCTCAGGGTGGTAGGTTGCGAGCTGCCTGGAACGTGGCTAAGGGTGTCGGCGGCTATTTCGGCAAGAAGCTATTTCCCGAGGCTGCGGAGCAGATAGCCAAAGGCACAAATCGTATTGGCCAGAAGGCCGTTCAAGAGGGGACTAAAAGTACGCTGGGCAAAGCCACGAAGCAGTTGGGCAAAGGCAAACTTAAGCCTGGCACAGAATCGGCTGTTGACAGGTTGCGGCAATCGTCACGAGCTGCCGGGGAGACGACAAAGCGAAAGGCTACAACGGCCCTTAAAGATCCCAAGACAATGCAGTCGATGGCTAATCAGGGCACTGCTCGTAATGCACTGAACACCCGGGGTTTATACGAGGGTGCTAAGCAGACAGGTAAGGAGGGTCTCAAGGGTCTCTGGGGTATCACTAAGTCCCAGGCCCGGGGTCCGTACGGTGAGCGGGCGATTACGGGAGGTTTACATTCAGCATTCAATCCCCACAGTGGAGTCCTGTACGACGAGGATCGATTGGCCCCTGGCGGCATGTATAGAGACAAAGATGGGAATATCAGATGGGGCCGCATGACGGCCAATATTCTCGGCAATATGGCTCTGACTGGAGGCAAGGGTGGTCGCCAAATGATGCACCGGGCAAATGTTGGAGAGGGCGGCGGCTTCGGTATTGGAATGGGGGCTGAGCTCTCAGGCCTCGCACCTGAAGGTACAGCTCAGAGGTTGGCGGACTTCGGCTATTACGGCGGGGCAGCGTCGCAAGCCGCCCCGGGTACGGGCTCTTTGCGAGACATTGGTCGAGCGATCCCGGGCCTAAAAAACCGTATTGGTCAGGCCGTTCCTAAGACCATCCCATCGCCGAAACCTGGCCCCTGGAAACCGACCACCAATCCAGACTGGGAAAAGCTGCCCTGGTGGAACCGAGCGGGAAGGAAGGTTGTAGATACGCCGTTGTTCGGTCCTGAGTATGGTAAGGGCTTTAAGCCTAACAGCATGGCAGAGGCGGTTGATCCCGTTGGTTGGGGTATAAAAGGAGTTGTAGGAACTGCTCGAGCGGCGAAGAATAAAGCGATGAAGTTGCTGCCGGATACGGTTAAGAAGCACCCTGTTGCTTCGGGAGTTCTTGCTACTGGAGGGATATCCGGGACCGCAGGGACCGCTTATCTGGGCAACAAGGCGATCAACGCTGTGGATGAGGCGACCAGAGCCGGTGAGCGAGCCAACGAGCTTATGAGCAATCCAAATGAACTAATCGATAACTACGTTAAGTCCGAGCAGGGCCAAGAACAACTTAGAGAGTTTGCTGGTAGTCAGGCTGGAAACATTTTTTCTGATCTCCTGAATGATTTAGGTGGAAATGTATACGCTGCAATTGAATCTATGTTCGGGCCAGAGACTGCTGATTTCCTGAACAAGCATAAGTGGAAGTTCCTGGCCGGGGCTGTCGGGCTTGGTGGTGGTTACGCTCTCGGCGGTAAGGAAGGTGCGGTGCTTGGCGGCATTGGCCTACCTTTGGCGATGATGCTGGCCCAGTCAGGTTCCTCTGAGCAGACAGAGGAAGATCAGTCGGGAGCAGGAGCGGATGCGGCCCTTACAGGTGGAGCTCAGGAACAACCCGTGGTTACGCCTGGTAGTGAGGGAGCTGAAGGTGGAGCCGCTCTCCGAAGCGAACAAGAGGCAAACACTGCTACTGAGGATCTTATTGAGCCCCCGCAGGCGTCAACATCTCAGCCCTTCAACGATCCCAACAGCCCTAGCTACATTCCGAGTGGAGAGGGGACAGCGGCCGGGCCACCAACACCCCAGGTTCAGTCAGAGGTACCCCAGGTTCAGCCAGAGGTACCGCCGGTTCAGCCAGAGGTACCGCCGGAGGCAGCAGAAGGTGCACCAGCACCTCAGGCCCAGGCAAACCCAGCGGCAGTGCAAGAGGTGGTAGGTCTGCTTAACAACCCCTTCGCTACGGAAGGGGCCGTCGGCAGTAAACTCGAGCAGCAGTTACAGGAGGCGAATAGTCCTGCGGCGTTGCAGGGGTTAATGGAACTGGGTGACGCTGTGCTGTCGAGTGGGGAGGTTCCGGAAAAGCTGATACCGATCTTGCAGCAATACCGTCAAAAAGCATCACAAAAACTTCAAAGTTTACAAACACAATAGTCATACGGGCGAGTAAGCCCGTGTGGTAGGGTGAGAATTTCGTCTGTTCTTAACCACAACACGGGGTATCGGGCGTTGGGCCTCCGGGCTCCATCGTCAGGGCGTCGCTGGAGGATAATTTCCCTACATTCGGCACCCCGGGTAATTGGAATTGCAGATAACATGGAAGCTTCGGCTCCTCCAGGTCTCCTTCACTTCCCTGCAATAGAACAGACGAGCGTGTAAATCCGCTCTGAGTGCAATTACCTTGCCCGCTTTTATTCAGGAAGACGCATGAGGATTGTCCCGAAATCCAGAATCGCTTACATCAACCCGCCGCGTACGGCCACGATGTGTATTGAGAAAATGCTCCGGGAGTTTACGGGTAACCCGGTCTATACGCCCAGTAACAAGTACGCCAGGCATCACACTGTTTATGCTCCGAAGTGGAAAGACTTCCACTGGTTTATCTCCGTCCGCCACCCGTACACCCGTTGCGTCAGTATCTGGAGACGCCTGGTTGAGCACGCTCCTGCGGGTAGGCACAAGGCGTGGAAAGATATCCTGGCCAAGCGACGTCACTTTGAGGACGTCCTTTTGTGTGATTTGCCTTATGTGCAGGAATATTGGCAGTGCATGACGTGCAGCCAGTTTGCGGCGGTTGTACCTCGTGTTGATAGTGTGGTACGGCAGGAAAACCTGGAAGCAGACATGAAGCAGATCCCCGGCTTAAAATCCGGAATTAAGATTCGTAAGAGGAAGCGTACTCATCACGCTAGTCGGGATCGCACACCCTGGCATAAGTGGTTCACCCCGGAGTGCATCACATTCATTCAAGAGACCTTTGCTGCTGATTTCGAGACATACGGCTACACCCGTGACTTTGAAGCGGTGAAGCGAGGAGAGTATGCCGCGTGATTGTCAGTCATTCGAAGAAGATCGTGTATCTGGCACCGCCGAAAACAGGGACGATTTCGGTTCAGGCCGTGCTAGAGCGAGAGCCGTTCAATGGGGAAGTCGTAGGAGGTCATGCACACCACGATGTAGAGTGGTCTCAGGATCTTGCGAGCTATTTTCATTTCATCACGGTGCGTCACCCGTATTCCAGGGCGTACAGCCTGTGGCGAACGGCAGTAAACCACAGAAGGCTTTTCAATTGGAACCCGCGGAAATATTCGTACGGACAGCCGTGGGCCCTGTGGTTTCCGGACGAGGCTCCTACGTTTAAAGAGTTACTGGAGTGCTCGAAGCTTCAATTGCTTTTGCGTAGGCAGTGGCGTTGTTCCTGGCACCTGGAACAAATACCCAAAGAGATTCCAGTCGTGGTTGTTCGCTTGGAGAACTTCTACGAAGATTTACAACAAGTGGAACCCTTGCGGGATAACTTGCACCACGTCGTGCACGCGAATAAAAACCTGGATAAATCTCCAAAGCATTGGTCAGAGGTAGTCACACCGGAGCATGCAGAGCGAATTAGGGAGCTGTGGGCGGAAGACTTTGACCGTTTCGGGTATAATCGGAAGCTGGAAAAATGTACCTCAAGGAGGGTAAGTCATGCGTACTTTTAGTGTATGTTGGATGTTGGTTGTGTTTTCGCTTACGGCTTTTTCCGTGGTGGCAGAGTTCAAGCGTGAACAGCGTTACCTGTTGCTTGAGGGCCAGGTTCCGCTTGAGCGTGTGTTGATACTGACTCCGGTTACTTCTGAAGCAGGCAAAAGTCAACTCTGGATCTGCGATGATCCGGACTGCCCGGAGGGCTGTAATTCAAAAGATCCTTACTGGGGAAATGGATTGATCCTTGAGGAGAGCCGTAAGTTTGAGAGAAAGTAATGCTAATCGCTACTTCGTGGGATGGCGGTAAGATGCCCTGGGTTGACGCAGTGACTCCGGAGCGTGCAGAACGAATTAGGGAGCTGTGGGCTGAAGACTTTGATCGTTTCAGGTATAACAGGAATTTTGACCAAGTACGCGAGGGCAAAGTATTTTGCGTGACATCACTTTTATAACCACGATATTTGGGGCAAGGTACAGCTCATTCTTATTGCCGCATGTGTACACCGTAAAGAAACAGCACCCAAATAGACGTCACGTTTTGTACTGGGACGGTGTTAGTAAAGATCTAATTGACCAGGCTTCGGCCATGGGCGTTGAAACAGCACATAGAGAAACTCACGGTGATAGCAAGCATGGGCTCTTGAACGACAAGGTGCGACTTTGGGAAGAAGGGGTTGCAGGTAGTAATTCAGATACAGTAGTAGTGGACGTAGATATACTTTTTGTTAAGCCCATATATCACTTCTTCAAGAACGAAATAACCTACACGTTCCGGGAAAAACATCAGTACCCGTTAAACTCTGGAATCCTTCTGCTGCGTGACGGGTCCAAGCATGCTAGTTTTATGCGTCTGTGGGCTGATCGAACACAGTATTTGTTCGACACTCAGTACGAAAAGGCAAAGAAGAAATACGGGGCATGCGACCAGCAGGCCCTTGTTGAGCTGCTTGACGGTGATTTTGATATAGGCGGTGTTAGCTGCTTAGACCTAAATGAGGTAGATTGCAACTTTACGGAGAGAACACACGCATTCCATTACAAGACAGGTTGGCATTCGGTTTTGCTGGACGGTGAAACGTTCCCCTTAGAAGGCCCAAGATCTGCTTGCCGTAAAGCTTATGCATTTTGGCTGAGCGTAAACGAAGAGATTAGAAAGAAGGCGAGCTTAGAGTAGTCAACGGATAGCTTAGAGGGTTGCGTCAATTCGTTTAAGCAGAGCGTGCCTTTAGGTAGAAGAATGCTATGAAAATATTTGGCTTGGGGCTTAGCAACACAGGGACAACTTCCTTGGCTAAAGCTTTAACAATACTAGGTTACAACACAGTGCATTACCCGTGGTCTTTACAAGAAATAGATGAATACGAGGCTTCGGTGGATATACCTGTGGCTTGTCGCTATCGGGAGCTAGATAAAAAATACCCTGGCTCTAAGTTTATTTTAACTACTAGGCCATTCGAGGAATGGATTGAAAGGCGACGTAAGAAACCGGCAGACAAAGGTAAGATTAAGAAGTGGGTGATAGACACAAGGATACGGACTTACGGCAGCACTACCTTTGACGAGAAGCTGTACGCTGAAGCCTACCGCAAACACCACAGAGGAATATGCGAATACTTTAAAGAGCGGCCTCAAGATATCCTTACATTGCCACTGAAGACAGACAACAAGTGGGAAAAGCTATGTGCTTTCCTAGATAAAGAAATACCTTTTGTAGATTACCCCTGGGAAAAGATAAAGCAGACATGAAGGCAATATACTTAGTGCCGCGTAGGCTATTCGTAAAGAAAATGTCTCGCGTTAGGTTTCACCAGATTGAAGAAATAGCCAAACTCTGTGACCTAACGTATAGCGGCGATGGCTGGGACAACTACAGAAACAACGAGACAGTCACTCAAAACCTCGCCAGGATTTATAACGGCGGAATGCCAGACTTCATTATTGGTTTCGACCATCGGGCTATGAAAGAGTTTAATCTCTGCAAGGTCCCGAAGGTAAACATGATGAATGAAATGCATGACCCCGATGGCAACCAAATAGCCGGACTAAACATGCTTAAGTCGGCAGGCTATGACTTCATTATATGCCACCACAAAAATGAGATGGAATCAAAGGTTTTTGACCCTTTGCGTAACCGGATGGTGCATATACCGCACCACGTCAACCTATCTATCTTCAAGGACTACGGATTTAACAAAGACATAGACGTATTACTTGGAGGTGCGTTGTATTTAAAGAAATACGAGCTTCGACGTAAATTTGTAAAAGTAATTGACATCTTGAAAAGCCGCGGCGTGAATGCTGTAATTCACGAGCACCCGATGGGCGAGTTTAATGACTCACACACGAATAGATACCTAATTGACTTCGCTAAGAAGATAAACGCATCGAAAATATGCCTGACATGCAGCAGCACGCTTAAATGTGCCTACGGTAAGTACTCAGAAATCCCGGCATGTAATACTTTGCTAGCGGGAGATATACCAGGAGAGCGAGAAGACTTTTTTCGCTCGTTCATGCTGGAACTGACGGTGAAACAGTCAGAGAAAGAAACGGCTGATTTGATCCAAAAAACTCTAGAAGATAAAAACAGGCTAGAGTACCTGACAAAGCTGGGGTGCATAAAAACGCAAGCTTACGACATGAAGAACTACGCTAAGCTATTTCTGGCTCACGTGGATCATTTCTTAGCAACAACACATTTTAATCAAGCATAAAAATCAAACACTAAAGGCGTTTTGTTATGGATCTGCCCCAGTACAGCTTCGAGACGACAGGTGTTTCTGTAATTAAGAACGCTTTAAAGCCGGAACAAGTGAATCAGGCTAAAGTGGCAATACAGGATAACTGGCCGAAAGGTCCAACATGGAAGTTCCCTATACTGCATTTAGATCGTGTATTTTGGCAAATGATGACGCACCCTAAGCTTGTAAAACTTAGCAGGCTTTTTGCAGGTGATCATTTTAGGATGGATCATGCTTTTGGCGTCGCAGGCAAAGGAACGATTAAACAATTGCATGGCGGCCCACAATCTAGCCAGCACTCTTGTTTTTACATGCCAATATCTCAGGGCAAACGCACGGGCATTTGTGGGCAACTTAACTTTGGCTTTACACTTCACGGTCAAAGCCCAAAAACAGGTGGCTTTTGCTACATCCCTGGAAGTCATAAGTCCGTAGAACCCCGAGCCGGAGCCGAGATACTAAAAGAAGTTTACAGAGGAAACATGCACCACCATTCCATTGTTGTTCCTACTCTAGAGCCAGGCGATCTGCTTTTATTCACGGAAGGGCTTGTCCACGGCGACACGATTTGGAAAGGCAACGGAGAACCCCGAATGCAGATTTACTACAAGATTACTCCTGGTTGGATGTGTTGGCGTGACCCTAAGCAGAACGAAAAGTATTTACAGTACGCCGAGACTGATTTTGAACGTAGGCTGTTGGAACCACCATGGACTGGCAGGTATAGCGAAGACGAGTATTCGATGGGTTTTAATAACGAGCGAAGGAGTCCGACAGCATGAACAGGCTAGATTTTGCAAACGTGCTGAACGATCGAGGGCTGACAGGATTTGCTGCGGAGGTTGGGTCACATCAGGGCGGTTATGCTGAACCATTCTATGGGCGGTGGAACGGAAAGCTCTTGTTTTGTGTTGATAGGTACATTACCGACACTGGGCGAGCCCACACGCAGGATTTGGTACAGTTGCACGAGGCCATGTACGCATTGGGAAAGCCTTGGTGTCATGTTGGGCAGGACAGCTGGAAAGCCGCAGCGTCATTCCCTGACGATTATTTTGACTTTGTGTACATAGACGCAGGGCATGATTACCATTCCGTGTGTAAAGATCTTGAAGCGTGGTGGCCTAAGTTGAAGCCCGGAGGCTTGTTTGCTGGCCACGATTACATTGATGGGGACAAGCCGCGGCAGTACACCAAGAAGTTAAGCCTTGCTGTGCTGGAAACTCTGTCTTACGGCGTACGGTCTGCGGTTAATCAGTTTGCTTCAAGGCATCGTTATGAGGTTTTAACAACAGACGATAAGCCCACAAGTTGGTATTGGGAAAAACGATGACACAAGCTGTAGTTTGGAGAATACTGGGTAACGAGATGCCTCCCAGAGACGTCGAAGGCGGCAGGATGGCTGTGCTCAGGAAGATCCTAGACGACGAGGTAGTGCTGAAGGGTGCACAGCGTATGTGGTTGTTAAATCGCATCCTGGATGACGAGTACCGTACGCGAACAGCGAGTTTGCTTAGCGACTACGAGCAGCCGTATGTTGTTATCCCTTTCGATAAGTCTCTTAAGCCCACGGTATCTGCCATGCGGGGACCTGGCGTAGCTATCAACACCGCAAGGAATACTGCTATTAATTTAGGTCATGCGATTGCTCCCTGGTCGGTTGTGCTTGACGGCGATTGCTTTTTTGAAGATGAGTCCGACTGGGAAGAGGTGTCTTGTGCAATGGAAGCACGCCAGACGGATTACATCAGTATTCCGCATGTACGTTCGGGTTGCACAAAGCTTGGCGAGCCTATGCTTGCATTTCACCGTAACTCCAAGCTCAGGTTTGATGAGTCTTTGTTATTTGGAGATCTAGACAAGCTTGAACTTTGTTTTAGGCTAGGTCATGACACTACACCTCGTAGTGGGCATTTAAAGCTAGAGTCGGGAGCTACAACAAAAGTTGTGGGTAAGGTGGTTCACTATCCTACAGGCCCAGTCGAGGTAGAAATGCAATTAGAGGTTCGAGAGCCCGCAAGGCTAGTTTCTTTTCAGGGGCTGGCTGATCGGTTGAAAGCTATTCAGGATAAGAGGTAAATCTGGTAAAATCAGATCCGTGTGCAAAAGCACGAGCAGGCTGTGTGTCTTCTGAAAGGAAGGTGACTGTATCTGGGTTAGATCCGACGTGGTCTGCCTCGGTGGCTGCGTCGGATCTAAACTCAATGGAATCGGCTTGTTTTCACCATTGCACGTGACCCTGGTAACCCCCGCCCGTGCCTTGAGATGGTTGGCCTTGTACGTCGGCAGCCGCCTCGGGTAAAATTTTGTCACGGGACGACGGCAGCTACCGTGTCCTGGGTTCCTGATGATTTCTTCGATTTGATCTTCACTGACGCACAACATACTTACAAAAACGTGAGTGAAGACATTCGGAATTGGGCACCAAAACTGGAAGATACGGGCACACTTGTTGTTTGTCGGGTCGGGTGCCTGAAAAATACATACACTTAACAGGGAATTGATTTGATGAAATCAGAGAAAATTGCAATGGCTCGGGCCCTGCTTAATACGCGTGCAATCGATGCCGAGTTGTCAACGTACAACCTCCATCAGCTCAGCAAATCTGCTGCGGTTGGGGCTTACAAAGAGGAACGTCTGAAGGTCGCTGCTTTGATTCGGCAGAGTGAGCTTGAGAAACAGGCGTTTCTTTCTGCGTTTTGCAATTTGGAGAAGAGGGCTAATAGGTGGAGAGCTGCTTGGAATGCGGCTAAGGGCCTTGGCAGTTATGCAGCCAAGAAGCTCGGCCCAACTACCAAGGCAGTTCAATCCAAAGTTGGCCCCGGTGCAATGGCGGGTGCAATGGCGGGTGCACGCCAAGGCTTTTCACCCGGACTTGGCGGTCTTGACGGCAAACAGTCCCCGATCAACTGGAAAGGCGGGCGTGGTTTTCCCCCGCAAGGCACCGGCAAACAGTCCCCGATCAACTGGGGACCAGACGGGCCAGCAGGTGATCTTCCCACGCACAGCACCGGTCCTGACGGCAAACAGTCCCCGATCAACTGGGGACCAGCCGGGCCAGCAGGTGGTCTTCCCAGGTAAAGCACCGGTGGTGACGGCAAACAGTCCCCGATCAACTGGAAAGGCGGGCGGAGCTGCGAAGGGGGTGAAGAGTGGAAGTGCGAGGCCGCACACAGAGAAGCGTTTACAGAATATCAAACTAGCCTCGACCATCCAACATGCCCGGTATTGGTTATCCAAAGTAAAAATAAGACACCAATGAAGTTACATTCATTGCTTAGATAGCACCGACGATAAAGCTTGAGGTGTTGAAACAATCGAGCTTCTTATATGATGAGAGTAGGTCGGCTGATGCTGGCCTACTCTTTTTTTATGTTTACGCGAAAGGACATGGATGTCATGAAGCGTGCCCAGTTGATTTTGTACGAGTGTTTGGCACTCGTCGTTGTGTTGGTTACGGGGCTTGATGTCTGGTGGAGCATTGCTCTGGCAGACACTCTTTTGCAGAATGAGCTAAACCCAATTGCCCGTTGGGTGCTCATTTGGGGGCAGGGAGGAAATGGTTTTGTGCCTATTTCTCCGTATGCCGGTGTTGCGTGGTTGTGTGCGTTCAAGTGCGTCACAACCTGGATAGTCCTGTCGGTTTGCCGTTATCTGGTCAGGGAGTGGCCCAAAATCGGGTGGGCTGTCCTGTCTGGAGTGACAGCATTTCAGCTCTGGCTGGTTTGGTTCCTTCTAGTATCGCCTTGACCCCCTTTGGGGGACATGATATCCTTTGGCTAGTTCGCTGGCCAAAGGATTTTTTTACGCACAAACACGAAGGATCGACCGTGGCAAAGATGGATGGAGAGCAGGCTATCGGGGTAAGTCTTCCGACTACGGACCTTAAGCCTGAAGAGCTATTACCGCTGATGGACGCTGGCCAACTCTCCCAAAAAGCTCTCTTTGAGGGGCTGGGGCTGCTGAAACACACGCTGGGTTTGGGTTACTACACAGGGCCGAAAATGAATCTAGGCGATGACTGCATTGAGCACGGTCCTGTAGGTGATCCTGGGCCAGTAGGTGATATTGGTCCGCCGGGGCAGGATCTGGCAGAGGCAGAAGCGAAAGCCACAGGTAAAGGCATATCGCTGCAAGACATCATCAGCTCCAAGAAAATAGCAGCTACCGAGAAGGGTGCTGTTGTACTCATGCCTCAAGAGTTCGACGCTGACAACTTGAAAGCGTACATTCAGCAGGAGATCGAGGCAGGCGTTAAGGAGCATGAAATAGCGTTGATGCGGAAGGTCTCTGACGTATTGGCTGATACGCTTGTGGAGGAACGCAAAAAGTCTGAAGCTGCTGCTCACGAGCAGTCTTGCAGGGTGGGGGATCTTCGAGCTTACCTCGAAGCTCACCGGCTGGAAGCCCAAGAGTTCGACAAGAAACGAGCTCTGGATATTGCGGAACTTCAACGCGGCCTGGCAGAGAAAACAAAAGAGACGAAGGTGCTGCGTGAGAAGTTGCACGCAGCGAGCATGAAGAAACCTGTTAGAAAGATTGGAAAGGTGAATAGTGTCATCAACAGAGAACACGGAACATCCAAAGCGGGCAATGATCCATGAAATGGCGGATCAAACAGAGTACAATGACATTATCCTGTTGGACGGCTTAGACGACGCCATTCTCGGGATGACAGACCGGGATGACCGCCCGGTTGTTGCGTACAGTATCGAAAAGATACTGGAGATCCTGATGGTCGATATGCCGCGGGAAGACGCCGTGGAGTATTACCACTTCAACATCGAAGGGCTGTACGCAGGCGAAGGGACGCCAATTTACATAGACGACACATTGCTGTAAGGAGAAGAAGGTGAAGGGAGTCATACTTGCAGGAGGACTGGGCAGCAGGCTCAGCCCCCTGACACGGGTAGCGAACAAGCATTTGCTACCTGTCTGGGATCTGCCAATGATCCATTACCCGATCGAGAATCTCTTAAAATCCGGAATTAAAGAGATTGTCATTGTTTCGAACGATGCCGACGGATTTTACCGTGTGCTTTCAGATAACAGCTACGGCTGCAAGCTGACGTTTGCATGGCAGAAGGGCGAAGGCGGCATCGCTGACGCGTTGAAGTCCGCCCGTGATTTTGTGGGCGATGACAACTGCTGCGTCATGCTGGGAGACAACATCTACCAATACAGTTGTGCTACGGCTGTACGCTCTTTTCAGGAGTTCATGCAGTACGGTAAATGCGATAATGGTGCGTTGATCGTGACCAAGCAAGCGAACAAGCTGGAAGACTTAACTCGCTTTGGTTGTGCGGTTTCTCCGCAGGGTGAAAGCATCGCGGAGCTTGTCGAAAAGCCACATCGTAAAGAGTGCGAGGCCTGGGTGGAGTCAGGACACAGCGTAAGTATTATCACGGGCTGCTATTGCTACACTCCTGACGTCTTTGAGATCTGTGATAAGCTGAAGCCCTCTAGGCGAGGCGAGCTCGAGATCACTGATGTCAATCGGCAATACCTCGATCGTGGTTGCCTGGAAGAGATTCAGATAGACGGTTGGTGGCAGGACGCAGGGACGTTCGAAAGCCTGTATCAGGCAGCCACGCTGGTGCGGCAGCATGGAGCGAACAATGACGAGCCCGAATAATAAACCACCCACTGTTGAGTTCTGGCCCGGTGCTCAGCCTTACCTAGAGCAATGGGCAGATGATCCTTGGGGCCCAGGCAATCCCCGTATTGTTCAAGTGCCAATCCATCGGGACCACCGTGGTTCGTTTACTGTGCTGAGCCAGGGCGATTCCGCAAGACAAACTAATTTGAGCGTGTCGAACTTTAACGTGATTCGTGGCATGCACTGGCAGGCAAACAAGGCTCAGATCACGAAGGTTGTTCGTTGCATTGGCGGCCGGATATTTGACGTCGTGGTAGATATGCGGCCAAAGAGTCCAACGTTCGGTGGCTGGAAAAGCTTTGAGTTGCTCGGCGGTGCATCGAATACAGCAAAAATCCAGGATGCGGTGGTCGTACCTAAAGGGTTCGCTCATGGCTTTCAGGTGTTGTCAGCCAACGCGACAGTTTTGTACGAGCAGGACGGAGTTTGGTCGCCGGAGGATGAACGATCGGTTAGTCCGTTTGATCCGGATATTGGTATTCAGTGGGTTGAGTGGATGCGTAGCCCGACGTTGTCGGCGAAAGACGCGGCAGCTCCGGCTTTATCGACGTTTCAGTGAGGTGTGTTATGGGTTGGAACGAAAGTCCTTGGGAAGCCATTAAGTTTTTGTGGTCCGGGGAGACGATGTATCGAGAGTTCAGCCACGAGAGCTTTAGCTACAAGGTAGACAGGCTGACGGTTAAGGTTTCCTGGAAGAACTACCGTAAGTTTCGCGGTGTGCTGCGACGGGCCGCTACCCGTCAAGGAGTCATAAGCGTGGAGGTATCGTTCAATCCGGGCTTGGATGAGGCCCTGTTCGATTCGATGCGTACATTGGGAGAGACTGTGTTTTTTGTCACAGCAGATACAAGTGCGGAGGACCTGCATGAATCTCTGGGCGGGGGCGTTCCTTTTCAACGGGACGTTCCGCACATACTAGAGCTGCTGGTTCGAGGTTCTCGAGACGTGGGAGCTCTTCACGCCTATTTCTTACGGTTGATGGATATTTCTGCTAGGACCCCTCACCGGTTGAACGGGCCTATAACTCTAAGGGAACGGAATGCCATGGGTTACTGGGCAGCCACGTTGACGCAGGTCGGGCAAACTGGAAATTTTATCCACCGGCTGACCCCCTTTAATATCGCCGATGCGATCGACCAGCAGGAGCACTGTATTTATGGCTCTTGAGCAGGTTGTTGTCGGCTGGGCTCGGGGCGGGCTGGGGTACGTTACGAAACTATTGGAGTCGTCTGGTCTGGAGGTAGGTACGATCTTTGGACCCGATACGAGTTGGGAGAACCTGGAAGAGCGGTTGTACAAGGCAAAGCCTATCGAGGTGAGTCCTTTCCTGGTTCCATTTCTCAGCCACAAAGGGTTGAAGGATAAGCCCGCTACGTTTGCGGTTCGTGACCCCATGCGAGTGCTTAACAGTTTGTATTTTCACGGGTTGTTTCACGGTGAACGTCCTTCGCCTGTGGCTGAGTTTGCTTTTCAGCATTTACCCGGACTTAAAGCGAAGTTTCGCGGTATGCCCGCTCAGGCGGGATGCAGTTACCTACACAACTGGCACCGCCTGGCTAACCACAGTCACGGTAATTTGCAGAAGCTTCGCGTTGAAGAGGGGCCCGTGAGTCTTCGAAAGCATTTTGGCTTGCCCCCTTCAGGTGCGTATGTTGAGCCCTACGTCAACGCTTCGTACTGCAAGCAGTCTCTGGTTCCTTCGGTGCTTCCTCAAAAATCTCGTGACGGTATCATGGGTTTGCTGTTTAACTTCGGGTATCGGGAGGCTTACTGGTCTCCGCGAGGCGGTCACGCTCATTACGTTAATCCAGATTGGCACTGTTAATGGAACAGATCAACGTATCTCGATTTAAGCCGTATCGGCAAATGCGGTGGTACCGGTCTAATTATCTGTGGGATCCAGGACATAATCACTATTTGGAGAAGTACGGCATTAGTGTGTCTGAGGAGGGGGAAGTGCCTGCGGATGTTCTGGCAATACCTTGTCCACACATCCCCGGCCGCGAGGGGCTTATTCATCGTGATGACAATTTGTGGATTCAGGAGGGTCACCGGGGGTTATTCGATTACCGGGATACCCCGATGATTTGCGATAGTTCAATTGATTATGCATACCTTGATCCACCGATGCGGCATCTCATCAGCTATCCGCAAGTGCGGGCTTACATGACAGGCGTGGGCTTGCGTCATTCGGTCATGCAGCAGCGGCGTAGCTGGGGCGGTGAGTATTACGGGATGGTTTACAAGGAGCGAGAAGTTCATGGCCGCGGCCCGGATGTAAGATTGGAGCGAGATCCGTTGCCTGTAGAAGTACAGGCTAAGATTAAGCCAATTACACGTCCGCCGACCCCTCCATTCTCTAACAATGTGTTTGAACACATTGATGCCGGGATACGACCGTTGCATGCTCGAAATATCGACATCTTTTTCAGCGGGCGTATAACCTACTTCCCTAAAGCGATTCGCAGTCATCCCACAGCCGCTCGCCATCATTTACGTGATGTCTGGGATACGTTGCCGGGCAAGGTTAAGGTTTTCAGGGGCTATCACGACTTCAAAGGCACTAAGAAGAACGGCAAGCCGGTTAAGGTTTTTCGGTATCCGTACGAGTATGTTGATGCCTTGTTGGACACGAAAATTGTCATCAGTCCGTGGGGTTGGTCGCCCTGGTGTGTTCGGGATCTTGAAGCTCTTGCTTGTGGTTGTATCGTAATTAAGCCGGAATGCAGTAACATGGTGATTTACCCCGATATTTATGATCCCAAGAAGCAGTTGATGGTTTGGGCTGACATAATGTACAGGGGACTTGGGGACCAAGTAGATTACTGTTTGAATCACTTGAACGAGATGCAGGAACGAGTGAACCGGGGAAGAAAAGAGGTGCTGGATGCACTTTGGCCCAACGAGAAGATTCATGCTCGCTGGACTCAGCAGCTCCGAACTATCCTGGAAGACGCAGCAAACACGCAAAATTACAGTTCAGCGAAACTCATACCCGTAAGGTGAAAATATGTTGCCCCCTCAAGCTCAGTGGTGTCACCAGATATCTGTAACGTCTGCTTGTTGGCCAAAACCGGCGTGCAGCAATTGCACACGCTTACTTGGCCACGAGAAGAAGCGGTACTACATGTCTGTCGAGCAGTTTGAAGAGGTGCTTAAGGTAGCCGTGCCATTCATCAAGCACAGCCACGCTGACATCGGCATGAAGGTCAACCGTAACGACGAAAGCGAGCATACTCGTAGAAAGGTGCTGGGTATCTTTGGCGGAGAGCCGCTGATGCACCCGCAGTTCCCTGAGTTGGTTGATCTGATGTGTAAGTACGTGCCTCAGCCTCATCGTGGCCTGTGGACGAGCTTTGATTGGGTCAACGGCGAGGACAAGCGTTGGGGCCCGTACAGGCCCCAGGTAGAGCGGCTGCTGGGAAAGAACCCCACAGGTTCCGTGTTGGAATCGGATACGGGCTATCTGAATTGGAATATGCACGAGGAAGATCAGCCTTGTGATCACTCACCTGTTCTGGTTGCCGCTAACGACGTGGTGAAGGACAAGAAGGAACGCTGGGAAACAATTGCTAAGTGTTGGATTCAGACGGAGTGGTCTGCTGCTTACGCCTTAGATTACAATAATGAGGTCAAGTTTTACTTCTGCGAGGTAGCTAGTGCATTTGATCGGGTGTTCAACCTGAGCACGGGTCTTCCTCTGGAAGAGGGCGTGTGGTCGCATCATCTCTGGTTTGAGGAGGACGAGAACGGGGTGCCGCGACCTAAAGGAAAGTACGCTAATCAAATACTCAGCACCTGCGGGCGTTGTGGTGGCTCTCTCCAACTGAAAGGCCGGAGAGACCGAGAGTTTACTGACGACATCAGCCCGTCAAATCTGGTGCCGTTGACAGCGGCAGGAAGCCCAATGGTCAGGAAGGGCCAGTATGTAGCTGTCGAGTCGTTGCAAGATCCAACCCGTGATCCGCAGCCTTGGGAGTATCAAAAGGACCACCGCAAGAAGCAAAAAGAGAACTTTAAGGACGCGGTAGGGCACGCGGATTGGTTGGGGGTATACAATCGCAAAAAGCAGTTACCCGGAGATAACAAATGGAGTTGAATAAGGAAACATTACCTCAACCAGCGTGGCCTGCCGAGCCTCACAAGCTTGGCCAGTCGCTGTGCGGTTGGGTTAGCCCGCGATCAAAGAAGGTCTTTATTGATCTCATTAAGAAGTTGCCTCCTAACCCTGTATACGTGGAACTTGGGACGTTTTTAGGGGCGGGTTCGACAATGCTTGCTTTGCAGGCCAGGAGTGATTTGCAAGCTATCTGCTTGGATCACTGGGCGATTACGGCTTCGATTGCCAACAAGTATCCTCCGGATAATGCGAAGGATAAGGATGGACGTCTCTGTGCTTTTCTGCGGGGGGAGGGCACTTCGTTGGAGCATTGTCAAAATAATCTGTGGGCATACCGCGACAGGGTAACATTAATTCAGACAAACATAGTTCCTGAGACAGTGGATCAGTTGGCGAATCAGGGAGTAAAAGCTGATTGTGTTTTGTTGGATGATGATCACACAGAACTGCCTTTCCTGCACCGCCTGGGCCGTTGTCGATATAGGTGGCCGGAGGCTGTTGTTATTTGTGATGATTATTGTAAAGCGTGGCCTGGTATCCTTAATGGTGTGGAAGCAGCGTTCAGGAAAGGCTTTTATACGAAGGAGGAGTCCCAGGTTTTTGATCGGATGATTGCGTTTCAGCGGAAGAACAAGAAATGAATGATAAATTGTGTGAGGCCTGTACGTCGTTTCCGGAGCAATCGCCCGGTCGTCCTTCTCGATCCAAGTGGTTCAAGGCCCAGGTGCAGGGAGCGGTATTTTCTCAGCTCTTAGGTAAATCAAGTAAAGGACCATTCCTGGAGCTCGGTACGTGGACTGGAGCAGGGAGTACTCAGTTTGTAGCCCAACAGTTCAAGAAGATGGACATCATTTGCGTGGATACCTGGGAGGGCAGTCCCGAGCACCATAGGATCGAAGCGTACAACAAGGTGCGAGTTAAGCTGTGGGACCATTTCTGCTCTAACCTGTGGCCGTACCGCCACCGCATTTGGCCGTTGAAGATGACGACAGTTGAGGGCATGCATGCTGTCTTAAATTCCGGAATTAAGCCGGAAGTTATTTACATTGATGCCGCACATGACGAGGAATCCGTTTACACCGATATCTCTACGGCATTGTCCCTGTTTCCGGAAGCCAAGATTTGCGGTGACGATTACACTCCCGGTACAGGCGGGCATCCCGGGGTGAGCAATGCCGTTAAGCGGTGTATCGCCGAAGGGCTGTTCTCTCAGAAAGAGTTCAAGAATCACAAACGTTGTTGGTATCTAGAACGGAATCTTACTTAATGATTGAAAAGCTGAAGTTGTCAACTGCCTTAAGGCAGATCAAGTGCCGGGAAGATCCTTTTACGTTTAGTCGCTGGGGTGATGGCGAGTGGCGAGCGGTTCTTCGACAAAATAAGAAGGGCGGACAGAACTGTGATGGCCACAAGTTTTTTCCGAAGATGGGTGTCGATCTTGCTGCTGTGCTAATTGGTCGTCCGAAATACATGCTAGGCATGCAGAACTTCTCCATGCGTGTCTACGGTAAATCTATTCAGCGGTTTCTTGAACGGAATAACTTGACGGATCTTAGATGGTACACGTCAGACGTATTTCATCACGGGGCTATTTACGACGGCATGCAGGACATCCTGGACGCGGTGAATACCCGCAAGGTCTTGATTGTTGGGCCTCCGCACATGAAGAAGCTGCGAAAGAACGGGTTGAAATACTGGGGGTTTGTTGAGGTTCCTCCAAAAAACAATTATCTGGTACTGGATGAGACGTACCGGGCTATCATGGCTAAGATCGAGGGGGAGAAGGAGCCGCTGCTCATTAGCCTGTCTGCCAGCATGCCTGCGGAGATTTTGGCTGACAGGTTGTATGCCCGGATCGGCAAGCAGCACACGATCATTGATTTTGGTTCTTTGTGGGATCCGCTTGTCGGGGTACAGTCTCGGACATACATGAAGAACAAGGAACCCTGGCTCAAGCGAAGGAAACCGAAATGACAGAAGATGAAAAGCCCCAGGTAGAGCTGGATAAGGCTGAGAAGAAGTTGCTCTGGCTGTATCGAAACGCTATCGCCTCTGGAACGATTCTGGTGGTTTCGTGGTTTCTGTACGGCGAAATTCAAAAGGTAGAGCAGAAGGTCGACGCCGTTCACAGCGAGATCAAGGATACAAGCCGGATCTTCACGCTGTTCTTGTTGAGGGAGCGAGGGGAATTTGGGATGGCGGAGCCCGCCATGGCCCCGCCTGAAGATACGGAGACAATGACTGAAGAGGAGCTGGACAAGTTTTATTCCCGGCAGGCAGACCAATGGGATGAGGCCACGAAAGCCATTGATGGTTTTGTCGAGGAACAGAAACAAAGAATGCCCCTCTTTGAGGGGCAGAGGCCATGACAACATATAAGTCACACGACATACGTACTGATCGAGCCTTTCTTCCGCGAGAACCGAAGGTCATACCGCTACCGCAGCTGTACCAGAAGATGAAGGACCGCAGTCATCACTGGTCTACTTGCTACCCTGCGTGGAATTTGCAGTACTACTGCTGCCTGGGCTCGCTAAAGCACGATCGGCCTAATGTGCTGGTGGAGACGGGAACTAATCACGGCTGTAGTGCGGCGTTGTTGGCTCAGACGTTGGTTGAGACGAAGCTGGAAGGGCATCTGCACACGTTCGAACTAGATGTTAAACGGGCTAACCGAGCTCGACAGCTATTCAAAGAACTCAATCTACAGGATCGAATCACGGTGCATGTGGGGGATTGCCACAAGCTGGTTCCTCAGGTGATTACACCGGAGATGCCTGTAGACTTTGCGTTCATTGACGCGAATCATGCAACCCAGGCTTGTGTTACTGAAACCGAGATGCTCATTTCTAACGTGAAGCTGGGCCAGGGTAAGTTTTACTTTGACAATACGTGGTGCGGGCCCGTTGACGCAGCCTTATGTCAGCTGAAGGAGAAGTACGGCACTTCCGGGTGGGTTGATTTTCCAAATGTTTCAAGAGTGCCCAACGGACAGGCAATTTGGCAGCCTTGGCAGCGAACAGAACCGATCGAGTGGCATGATTCTAAAAAATCCAAAGAATGAGGTAGAATTACTCATGGCGGATGAAAGTAAGAGCTTGAAGGACACGATCGTTGCAGGCGTCGAGGCTGCGGGCCCGGCGATAGTTGAGGCGTTGCAGCAATGCGAAGGAGGCAGCACGGTCGTTGTCCCTGTGGTAGTGGTTGTTTCACATTGTGTGGTTACGAGGGATTAGGAGAAAAGTGGATGAGTAAGCGAGTACTGTTGACGGGAGTAGGCGGCTTCATTGGAGCTCACACGGTCCAATGGATTTTACAAAACACAGATTGGGATCTGGTCGGTATTGAGAGTTGGAGGCCAGAGCATGTCAACAGTGCAAAACGCTTGCAGGATGTTCTCGCCCCGCTGACTGCGGAACAGCGAAGCCGGTTTACCGTGCATCGTTGGGATCTCACCCACGAGTTCACGAAACCGATTTGTAAACAGATATTCACTAAAGAGACTGATATTATTATCAGCATGGCGAGCGACAGCCGTGTGACCTACAGCGTTAATCACCCAGGTGAAACTTGGTTCAATAATACGCAAATTGCGTACAATATGCTTGAGCTTGCGAAGAAGCACCCACCGCGGATGTTCATTCAAGTCTCAACTGACGAGGTTTACGGGGACGCTGGTTGGGACAATCCTGGCCACCACGAATGGGACACAATTCTCCCTAGTAACCCCTACTCTGCTAGCAAAGCAGCACAAGAGGCCTTAGCAATTAGCTACTGGAGGACGTATAATGTGCCAGTAGTGATAACGAACACCATGAACGTTATCGGCGAGATGCAAGATCCCGAAAAGTTTCTGCCTCTCGCTATAAAGCGTATTTCTGCGGGAGAGCCTATGACCCTATTTGGCGAAGAGGACGGCAAGACGACGTCCAGCCGAGTCTGGTTGGATGCGAAGAATATGGCCGCAGCTTTAGTTCACATTTGTAACAAGGTTACGCCTACTCTTTGTACGGAGTCGGAATCTCGACCGGATAGGTTTCACGTCATCGGTGAGACAGAGATGAGCGTTAACGACCTAGCAGAAATGGTCGCTCACAAGCTTGATCGCTCCCTACTCAAAACCATTGTTCGTGGCGACAAGATTCGCCCGGGCTATGATCGAAGGTATGCGTTGGTGGACAACAACTTGAAGGCAACAGGGTTTCGGCCGCCGTTCGAGTTCAGTCAGACCCTAGATCGCATAATCAAGTGGGTTTTGGATAACCCGCACTGGGTGTATGAATAATATGCACCTGCCACACACAAGTCACGGAGGACAGGAATGGCAAAGTCAAAATATACGGTTGAGGAAGTGTTCCAGGTAGCTATGGAGTGCCAGGGCAACCTGGCCGAGGCCGCTCGGAGGCTGGGATTTACGACCCGTAGTGTCGTCTATCATCGGTTGAAGCACGCGGGGCTGCTTAGTCGACTGCGGCAGTCCTTTTCAGGGAGCACTGTCACCAAGTCGGCAATGGCTCGTGTGGCGTCTAACAAGGAAAAGATTGACGTCCGCCCTACTAAGTCGGGATTGGCGATTGACTATCTCGGGACCAAAATCCAGACCGAGGAGGAGCTGCTCAAGGATGCCGGTATCGACATGGAGCTCTACGAGGTTGAGCGTTGTGTCGTCAATAATTGGGAAGTTGCCGGGGCAAAGAAGAACAAGGATCAGGATGATTCTTTGTGGAAGACAGGGCTGCGACAGATCAAGGTCACTCTTCGCCGAAAGAAGGATGATCGAATTGCAGCGGAGCGGTTGTTGCAGAGGATTTTGGCTGATTCCCCGGTTGCTTTGAAGATCAAGTATCCGAAGGCGAAGAAGGGAACGCCACGTAGGGCACTCGAAATATCCATCATGGATCCGCACTACGGCATGATGTGCTTTCAGGGCGATAGCGACCATAGCTGGGACCTGAAAAAGTGCGAGCAGCTTTGCATGTGGTCGGTCGATACGTTGCTCGCTGATGCCGAGAAGTATGGTCCTTTCGAGGAGATCGTATTCCCGTTTGGCAACGACTTCCTACATCACGACAACCTAGAGCACACGACTACGCGTGGTACGGGGCAGCCTGAGGGGCTGTCCTATTTGCATGTGTACGAGCGGGCTATTCAGCTTGCTGTGACAATGATTGAACGTATGGCCGAGGTTGCTCCCGTCAAGATTATTCAAGTATCCGGGAATCACGACCAGGTGACGGCATTTACCCTGGGTCACGTTCTGAACGCGTACTACCACAATGATCCGAACGTTTCTGTGGATGTGAGCCCTTCTCCTTACAAATTCTGGCGATTCGGGACGAATTTGTTGGGTTTAGATCACGGCCACCACGTAAAACCCCCGCGTTTAGCCGCTTTAATGGCTCATGAGTGTAAGGATGCCTGGGCTGATACCACTTTCCGGGAGTGGCATTTGGGAGATCAGCATAGGAAGGGAAGTGCCAAGCCAATTACAATGGAGGAGCAGGGGGTCAGTGTCGAGTATTTGCCTGCTTTGACTCCGCCTAACGCGTGGCACAGATTGAAAGGATTTAACTGGCAGCAGCGAGGTGCTATGGCTTTCGTATGGGATGCGGATGCGGGACCAAAGGCTCGATTGCAAGTTAATTTGAACAGCTACACGGGGAGGCCGACGGGGGAGTAACAGTTCAGTGGTAACATATATGTTACCAGCCGCCACGAACCAGGGAGGGTGAAATGGCCAGTAGATACGGTAAGAAGTTCGATCGAGTTTTACGGAAGTTGCGGAAAGAGTGTCCGTTAGCAACGCCGGTGAAGGTTGTCACGAAAGACCTGGGAAAGCAAAAGCTCTGTGGGTGTTGTTACGCGTTTTTGACTCCCCGCGGGAAGATTGACCATTTCATCATTGAAGTGGATCGAAATCTGGGCATTTTGACTGCCATAGATACGTTGTTGCACGAGTGGGCTCACGCAATGGACGAGGAGGTTCACGGTATTCCGATGGAACCTCACCGCAACACCTGGGGCGAGATGTACGCAAGAGTTTGGAGATGCTATACGGGCAACGATCCAGATGATTCAGATAGTTGACATCGGTGATTTACCGCGGTAGGCTTTTAGCGGGATCGGGGTAGTAGGTACGACTACCGCCTTAAGTGGCGGGATAAACTCCGGGTGACCGCGAAAGCGGGTGTGTCGGTTGATAAGCTTCGAATCCCTCGGTGCGATTCGCTGGCAAGTTCTCGGCTGGAACATTGATTTTTCAAGGACGACAATCTGCTCTAGCTCGCAGGCTTGTCCCCCACAGGCGTCCGTGCCTCTTAGGGCCTTCTCAAGGCAGAGAAGGCCCTTTTTTTGTATTGACGCTGTCACCTGTTTGGGTTACAACAGTTTGCACGGAACTAAATTCCAGAATTAAAGAAGGATCTGATTTGTGACCACCAAGCCGCCCCTTGTGTCTGCGATTTTGCCCTTTTCCAATGAAGTTAGGCTCAATTTGGTCAGGAAGGCAGTTAATCACTTCATCCGTCAGAATTACACGCCTTACGAGCTTGTAGTAGTCAACGGTACGCCCGTGGATGTGTTGACGAACGAGTCGATGAATACCGAGAGTATGCGGGCCCAGGGCTGCAACCTGGCAGAGATACGGGTGCCGGAAGGCTTGAACGCTGCGGCAATGCGGAACCACGGAATTCGAGCAGCTCACGGGGAGTGGATTGTTCCGATTGATGACGATGATTGGTGCCACCCGGAACGCATCCTTTTTCAGATGGCCCATCGGCATGGCCCGCGTCCGGTGACTCTGCGGCACCAGCTACGGGTGGATGTATCTCCCATAAAGGAGCTGGCTGGGGATTTCGAAACGGCCCGGTTCAAGCCGCTGCTGCATCTAGTAGACAAGGCAGAACGCGGTGTTGCATCCACTATGTTGTTCCCTCGACAAGTGAACGGGGCCAGTAACGGCATTTCTTGGCTTTACGATGAATCGCTTAATACGGGCGAGCATGACGAGTTGCTTGCTAGAGTTGCAGAGGAGGAGGGCGGTGTCGTAGTCGCCGATAACTCACACAATACATTTGTTGCAGGAATGCAGTGGCCGCTAATGTCGATTGCTGTCTATCACGGCATGAACGAGTTACCCTTCGATCGGTTTTTCGAAGGTATGCCCAGGCCGATTGATAGGAATGTGGTTCCGCCTGGACTTGTTCCGGCGGACATAACACAGCTTCGAGCTGTGATGGAGTCTTACAACTTCAGAACTACGTAATGGAACTCACGGAGGCATGGATGGTAAATGGCTTGGTATAATGAGGACAACCCTGAAACGTTAAATTTCATGGTGGCAGGTAACCGAAAGTGCGGGCATAGCCTGTTACAATCGTCGTTGTCGGCTCACCCGGAGATGATTTGTCACGGCGATGTTCTCCATGACAAAGAGGACGTGAGAAAGCGGGAACACGAAGAGTACTTTGGCGATTCGGGTAGGGTGCCTGATTGGTATCTCCCCGGTTATCTCAGCATGGAGCAGTACTTGAATAACAAGATTTTTGATAACACGTTGTTCGAGGAAAAGGCTGTAGGTGTTAAGGTAGGTTACCAACAGTTCGTTGAGCAGGATTTATGGGATTACACGATCGGTAAGTGCCGCCAGGGAGATTTCTGCCTGGTTCACGTGCAGCGTAATCCTGTTGCTTGTTTTGTGGAGCTTCTGCGTTCCGGCGAAGGGCCAGTCGAGTCAAACTTCTTGAGGGCGACTCAGCATAGTGTCACAGTTGATCTGCCTTTGTTGACGGAGTTTGTGAGGAATCACATGGCGACGGCTATGAAGATTGACAGGCTGTGCGATGACCGGGCTGTAATATCGTATCACGAGCTGCTTTTGGATTTCAGAGGGACGGTGGAGCGATTATTTGAGTACTTGGGTATTCGCTACAGTTCGGCGTGTATTCCCAACCTTCGCCAAGTTCGCCAAGTTCGTCAGCGAGGCATTCGGGAGACGGTGAGTAACTGGTTACAATTGTTGCGGGAGGCTCCTTCGGATGTTCGGGAGCAATTGGAAGATCCAACATTGCTGTGAGAAGATAGGTTACGGAATTATGGATGACGCAGGCCGCGAAGACCTGGGACTGACGCCGCGTGAAATTCAGGTCGTGACCTTGATAGGTCATGATCTGAAATACAAAGAAATTGCGACGGAGCTGGGACTCGGCTACGAGACGGTAAAGACGTACGCTGCCCGTATTCGCAGAAAGTTGGGTCTTGGTTCGAAAGTCGCTTTAGCTCTATGGGCCAAAGAAAAAGGGTTGATAGATGGCTGATCTGTATCGGTATCTAAGGTATGGTGAAATTATTCAGGAGGGCGACGAGATTGACGGTTGCGTTAATCCTTGGCGGGATGATCCGGCGTGGGAGCCGGTTCACTCGGAAAGCGTAGGGAAAGCGGCACCCGATCCCCAGTACCCGTCACATCGCCAGTACCGACGACGTAATGACAAGAGGGAGATGGAATGAGTACGGATAAATTGGGTACGTTTTGCACTATCTTTAATGCGAGTAACTGGAATCAGTATCAGGCAGAGGTGAATGAGCTACTCTTGACGTCAAGCCCCCCGGACGAGGCTCGTGTTGATTTTCCAGCCTCCCCAAAAAGCTATCCGTGCCTGGTTGCTGCGACGCCTAAGGCGAGTGATCCGACAAAGGCGAATGATTTTTCGTATTTTCGCGTGGAATGTTGCTTTGTTTACCTGAACGACGCTCATCGGCTGCTGGACGCCGCAGCGTCTGTTAGCGATTCAATCATTGTTGAAGACGAGGACGGATTGCCTCCAGGGGTGGACGAGTTTGTGGGCTCCCCGCTAGAGGCCGCGGCGGCCGGGAGTCCCGAAGAGGCCGACTTGACAATACTTGTGCTGGGGATGCTCAAAGAGCTGGACGCCATTGGGGCCATTAAGTTTGATCGGCTTATGGGAGAGTTACCGGAAGTCCAAAAGGCTTTGGAGTCGTACAGCCAGAGGGCAGAGCAGCCGGAAAGCATGATCGATTTCTTGAAACAGTTATGGGGGGAGCTTAATGCTGGCTAACTTTGGTAAGTACCCGGAACGTAGTTGGTATTTCATGGAAGTTCCTCGAACTGGGACTTCTACGATCGAGCGAACCCTTCGGCACTATTTCCCGAAAGCAAAGGCTACCTACGCGAAGCATTGGCCCCTGTTGCCACCAATTGATTTTGAAGCCCAGGCGGAGAGTATCATTTCGGTGCGTAATCCGTTTAGCCGAGCTGTAAGTTGCTGGCAGTATTTCACCAAACCAGGTGCGTATACCTTCGAGTCGTGGTTGAAGGAGCGGCTGGATGAGGGGTTCTTTGACACCTTCATTGAGGCTAGGCCGCAGGTGTTTTGGTATGGGCTGCAAGAAAAGTGGAATCACGTTCTTCAGCAAGAGACGCTGGAAGCCGACTTTCATGCACTGATTCAAGAGCTGTGCGAGAACCCTTCAATCTCCCCGTTGCAGCGGTACAACGACATCAACGGTCAGTGGGTAAATCGCGTGAAAGCCAGGACTTCCCGTCCGAAACCGTGGGAGGAGTACTATGAAGGACCTGAAAAGGATATGGTTTTGGAGCTGTATGCGAGTGATTTTGCCAGTTTCGAGCATCTCTATGAAAAAGATATCCCCGAATATGAGCTTAAAGCGTTTGGAAATACTTACTCGTCCTAGTTTCGGGGGACAGGTCCGAGTATACTGGATGTGCCGGTAGCCCGGTGACACACAAAAGGCTGGGTAGGGAGGATTCCTTGCCCAGTCTTTTTGCGTAGTAAAGGGAGGTTTATTATGCCACCGTTTCGAAGAAAACGTTCTACGAAAAAAGTTCCAGCGGTTGTCTATTTCAGGCGGCAGAAAAATGAAAAAGAGCGAAAGCAGTCTTGCGTTTATGCTGAATGTCTGCTCGGAGGAACTCTTGTTGGCCCCGTCTGGGGGCACACAGATCAAGCCATAAGGAAGGCGGTGTCTGACTTAACACGTAAGTGTGAGTGCCCTGCGAAGTTTCATCAACCGCGAGAGTATGTAGGTCGACGGTATCGCAAGATAACTTGATGCTTACCTGCCGGGTGCGGTAGAATTGAAGCTGTGATCTTGCCGCGAACACCGGCAGGTTAGGAGCTGGTAAGTCGCTAGGAGAGCCTCGAGCTGGCGGGACGGTTGCTTAGTGAGAAACGAGTAATTGGTGGAGTATTGGTCGTGTTCGTCGGACCGATACTAGGCGGGGTCTTAGCAGGCTCAACCACAGGACCTGGGGTAGGGGATCCCAGGGGGTCACTTTATTCTCCAATCAGGGATGACTAAGGGAATGGCAAGGCACGAAGGTATGCGTAAAGCACATAAGCCCACAGCCGGAGGTTCGGATCCGGTAGCAGCCGCAGAAAAGAGCGTTCAAAAAGTTCAAGATAGGCTGAAGGTTTTACAGGCCACACCTGCCCCGCCCGACGCTCCTGATGAATGGTGCAGGCAGGATGAGATAATCGGATTACTGGCCTCTGTGACAGATAGCATGGTGAGTGCTTGCCGTCAGCGAAGCACGGAATACAGCACGATCGTCGAGCGTATGGCCACGATCGAGGCGAATGTCAAAGATATTCGAGAAGACATATCCGCCCTGTGCAAGATCGTGCGAGACGGCAACGGACAGCCCTCCATGATTCAACGCTTATCCAACCTGGAAACAGTTGTTTCGGCTAATAGTGCCAATATCGATAAAGTGGAAAAGCACGCAAATGCGATTATTGCGGCCAAGGCCCTCAGTAAGTCTCAGGTAGTGGCCGGGCTGACGGGTATGATTATTACAGCTTTGTTGTCGTCACTGGCCCTCGCAGCCACTTTAATGAAGTAAGGGCAAGCATGAGTATTCTCACAAGCGATTCTCTCCCTGATCAGATTGTGCTGTGGCACGACATGCAGGACCTGGAAAAGCGAGCAGCTGCTCGGATGTCAGGAGTTCTTCAGGCCACCAAGACAGGTCATCTTCTGGTGGGCGTCCCGACGGCCTTGGTTCGGGGTGTCTTCGACGCAATGGATGAGCCGGGCATCTCGTTGCCTGTCTCTGTGGACGGCGGAGCTCTACGGGCGGGTATTGTGGCTATGACTCCAGAAGAGCTGGACAAGGTAGGCGGCCCCGGCGTTATTACGGAGCGAGGCAAGCAGTACCCTTACCAGCTAGGCTCGCTAGTACAAACAACAGCTCGCAATTGGCCTGGTGTTACTGCGTGTTGGCACCTGGAGATCAAGTCGCCAGAGCTTTTGAAGCTCCGGCGAACTTACGGCCTATCAGACCGGCTGCCCGGTGACAACAAGCTAAGCATTGTTGTTGCATGCCGAAAGTCCGGCGTGCTGGGCACAAATGCAACCAGCAAGTCGGTTACGGAGTCGTCGCCGACTCGGTTGCCGGATTGGACTCTTCCGTGAGTTTCGCAGCGATAGCGTCCGCTACTTCTTGGCGATGTACCTTAACTTCCTTAGGTGCATCGATGCCTAGTCTGACTTTGTCACCGCGAATCTCAACAATCGTAACAATGATGTTTTCGTTGACTTTAATTGATTCGCCGGGCTTACGACTTAGAACGAGCATTTGAATATCCTTCCGTGAAATGAATGCTTAACCGTACCGAAATACACTATACTCTTTTCGGGGACAAGTCAATAAGGGAAAATCATGGGACCACTTGATCAAAGACTGCCAGCAAGGATGCCACATGCCGTGCTCGATCAACATCTCAAGTTGGCTAGTGACGACTGGTATGTAGGGAAGTCGGAAGTAGCTGGGCAAGGTGTCTTTGCGGGTAAGGACTATGAACCCGGCGACAGGATCGGTATCGCCATGACGGATGGCGACGAAGATGAGTTCGGGGCTAAAATCTGGAATTTAACGGAGCTGGCTCGGTACTGTAATCACCAGAACAAGAACAACGTCGATATCGAGAAGGACGGCGACCGCTTTCACCTGGTAGCGATCGAGCCAATCGAGCAAGACGAAGAGCTGGTCTCAAATTACTGGCAGGTAGCGAAAGCCAAGGGCCCGCATTCAACCATGCTGTGGGAGGGCAAGCCAGTACCAACGAGCGATCTTGAGGATTACGTTGAGAAGGGGGCGGAGGCGATGCTTTGGTTATTTGAGGACAAGCAGGATGCGAGTCACAGAGTATAGACAATCAGGTACTTCTCCTTTGCGGTATCGTATACTGTTGAGACCGGAAGAGATGAAGCTGTTGATGAACGGAGACAAGTCAGACGAGGAATACATACTAGGTAAGGTGAAGGATTTGTGGTTACAGTTGCTGGAGGCGAAAAAGAATGAAGGTGCTAGAGATCGGCCCGGGGACAGCTGACGGAAAGTCAATTCATTTCCCTGAAGCTGACACCGCAGATCCGGCGGCAGGGGCAACCTGTAATCGTCGTTGGGGCCAAGACCCCTTCCCGTTCAAGGAGAACACCTACGACCTGGTGTTTGCTTCTCATGTCCTTGAGCACGTTCCTTGGTACCGCACCGACGCCGCCCTTACAGAAGCCCACCGCGTGTTGAAACCTGGCGGGCATATTCAGATATTTGTTCCCGACTTCAAGTGGATTCTGGAGTGCTACCAGAACAAAAAGAAGGGCGATAAATGGGACGTGTACGGCACTGGTGACCACTGGATGACGTGGGTAAATGGTAGACTATTTACTTACGGCGAGGACGCGGTAGAGCTGTTATCAGATATTCGACCGCTAGTGCAGACACACCATAAGACTGTGTTTGACCAGGACTACCTGGCTTGGCGACTGGAGAAGAACGGGTTCAAGGATTGTAAGCCGTTTAAGAGAAAGCATGGAACTGCTCACCCTCACGAGCTTGTAATGATAGGAACCAAATGAAAAAACTAGAGATCGGACCTCACGCAACGAGACGAACCCCGGACGGGGATTGCCTGGAGTCCTGGGACACGCTGGATAACACGTATGACTGCACTTATGCGGCTCACTGGGGCAAAGACAAGCTGCCGATCGAAGACGGCACTTATGATTGGGTTCACGCTTCTCATGTTCTTGAGCACTTGCCTTGGTGGCAGACGGTTCCTGCCTTGAAGGAGGTTCATCGCATCCTTTCGCCTACCGGCAAAGTTACGATCTGGGTGCCTGATGCAATGGGCATCATCAAGACTTATCAGGAAGACCCGGACAAGTTTTTGGAGTTGGAACGAGACTGGAACTGCGGCGGGCAGAATCCCGATCAAGACCCCTGGACGTACTTGAACGCCCGCGTGTTCTGGGGGGCACGTCCCGGGGAGTTGGGACAAGAGCAGCATTTCCATCGAGCCATGTTTGGTTACGAGTCTTTGTGCCATGTACTGGAGCAGGCGGGATTTCGTAGTTTTCGTTTGTTGCAGCGGACTGTTGAAACAGACCCGGGCCACGGGTGGATGGAAGTCGGCGTGGGGGCGATTAAGTGAGCAAGATGCATTTCAGAAATTATGATGAGCTTTACCGGGACATCGCGAAGTGGGAGCGGCAGTTGCCTCAGTTTGATGCGGTGTGCGGTGTCCCTCGCAGTGGGCTGATTCCTGCAACGTACATCGCCACGCGTCGCAATATTCGCATGGTGGCACTTAATCGATTATGGGATCAACCGGCGAATATCATTGCTCGATCGCCTTTGCGTGACGTAAACCCCATTATGCGGCACGCAAAGCCTCACGGTAATCGATTGTTGATTGTTGATGACACGTCGAGCGGGCGAAGCGTTACCTTCACATCTATACGGGAGCGGCTGGCTGACGTGAAGGACCTGGATATCACATACGCTTGCGTTTACCGGGAATCTGAAAAGTCGAAGGTGGACCTCTACTACGAGGAGATCCCGCAACCGCGGATGTTTGGTTGGAATTGGTTCCGTCATTGGAATTTGCGAGCCGCAATGCTCGATATGGACGGAGTGCTGTGCGAGGACTGGAAGCATAGGCCGGAACAGGCTGTTGATCCGGAGTTTGTAGATCACGTTAAAAACGCAAAACCCTTGTTCATTCCCGATGTGCCTGTTCAGGCAGTTGTGACAAGCCGCATTGAGCGATACCGGGAATGGACGGAAATTTGGCTGAAGGAGCATGGTGTGGAATATAACCACTTGATCATGCATCCAGCCGTTACCCCAGAATTAAGGAGGAAACTTGGAGATCATGCAGAACGTAAAGCCAAGGCGTATATTAGAGGTTTCAAGAGTAAGGCAACTAACTTGTTTGTAGAGAGCGACGAGAAGCAGGCAAGGAAGATTGCGAGTATCACCAAGAAACCCGTGTTGTGCGTAGACCTAATGAAAATGTTTTAAGGAAAGACCTTTGTTAGTTGAATACTTAGAAGAGGACTTTAGGTTTGCAACCAACGGACAGGTAGCCGCTTACTCAGATGAGGAGTTACGATATAAGCCACACATTAATGGGTTTGACTTATCTCAACTATTTGACCAGTTAGATGGTCATATTATCGCAAGCCGTGCAGCAGGTAGGCGTTTCCAAGTCTTAATTCAGGCACCCGGAGGCACCGCACTGTGCATAGCAGAACACATGACACCGCATGAAACCGAAAATGATTTTTTTCTTGAATTTGCCGTGCACTTAACGAATCATTACGACCAGCATGTTTTTTCGAAATTACACGAGATGCCTCATGTAACTTCCGTGTTTCACGATCTATCCGTGACAGAGCTTCCTCCTGACTATTATGCCAAGGGTTGTATTGTGCTGGCGGATGCGGGACAGGACCGGCCACGCAATTTGATGCGTGATGGTCCGGAATTATTGATTGTGCATGATCCTGAGCAGTTTCTCGAGACTGGTCCGCGTTGTAGTCATTTCATGGGTTCTAATATCTGGGTGAAACGTGGGAATTGAGCGAGCGGACGATACTCCTGAGTGGCTGGAAAAGCTTGTATGCCAGCTGGGATCTTTGTTAAAACCGATGGGCTTTATTGGTGAATTGGGGTTTCGGTATTTGAGTCCGGAGTCGGCGGCTAACACTACAAAGTGCTGGCTTGTCGCGGTGTACATAGTTCCCCACGAACTATCTGGCGGCAAACACGACGGTGCCTCAGTGATGTCAGGCTTCTGTATAAATCTTTTAAGCCTGAATTCCGTCTTTTTGGAAACTTCGACCCTGGAATGGCGAGTGCCGAAAAGTTATACTGATGGGCTCGCTGGTCCGGAAGTATGGCTGGAGGGGCAGTACGACGACGGTTATGAACTTAAACGGGTACAATTGCACGTTTACGCAGAGTCGCCGTCTGACGAGTCCCCCGCATTGGTCCTGGATGTGACCACTAATACGCTCCGTGCTAAGTGAGTTTGTGTCACTTGGATTATTTGGTAGGAGCTTTCGCTAATGCATCATGCAGGAGCTGGGACTACGTATCGTCCCACGGAACAGAACAATGAAACAGTAACATCAATCACAACCGAAACCGACGACATCGTTGAAGCATTTGCTTTGAACGATAAGTATTTCGCAAAAGAAATTCAGAAATTTCAAGCGTTGGATAAGTTTGCTAGGTTTGATCACGAAAAGGGCCGCAGGGAGACGTGGCCGGAGTCGGTTAGTCGGACGCTTAGCTTCTTCAAGCAGCATTGCGATAATAAAGGCTACGAGGTTTCAGAGGAAACCTGGAACACGCTGGAACAGGGCCTTCTCAACTTGAAGGCATCGCCGTCGATGCGGTGCGTGCAGATGGCTGGGCCCGCTTTAGAGCGTTGTCATGTAGGTGTCTACAACTGCTCGTTTCAATTCTTGCAGAGCACCAAAGACCTGGCCGAAGAGCTGTACGTATTAATGCAGGGCACAGGTGTCGGGTTCTCGGTAGAGCACGAGTACGCTGTCGAGAAGTTTCCCCGAGTGGAGCGACAGAAGAAGTGGAAAGAAAAGCTGCACCATGTTATCGAGGATACGACAGAGGGCTGGTGTGATGCTTACGAGCTGGGCCTGGGTACCTGGTGGAGCGGCGGAGACATTGAGTTCGATTACAGTCAAATCCGCGAAGCTGGTACGCCGCTCAAGACCAAGGGCGGCAAGGCCTCTGGTCCGGGTCCGCTGAAAGACTTGATGCATTTCGCACGTAAGCGAATTATAGATCGGCAGGGCAAGACGTTATCCAGCGTCGATCTGCACGACATCAACTGCTACGCCCACCGGATTGTGCGTATGGGCGGCGTTCGCCGGGCAAGCGGAATTTCGCTTTCTGACCTGGATGATCGCAAGATGCGGGATTGCAAGCAGGGCGAGTTTTGGACTCACAACGAGCAGCGGAATCAGGCAAATAACTCCGCGGTGTACGACGAGAAGCCTGATCCCATTATTTGGATGGAGGAGTGGCTGGCCTTGGCCAAGTCCGGCTCCGGGGAGCGAGGCATCTTCAACCGCGGTGCTTTGAAAGCCCAGTTCCCTCCGCGTCGGAAGACGGAAGGGGTGTTGTTTGGCACGAATCCTTGCGGTGAAATCATTCTGCGACATAAGCAGTTTTGTAACCTCTCCATTGCGGTGATTCGTCCCGAGGACACCCAGGCGGAGATTGTCGAGAAAACTGTCTGGGCTACAATCTGGGGAACGCTGCAATCCACGATGACCGACTTTAATTACATCGGAAAAGAGTGGAAAGATAACAGTGAAGAGGAGCGACTGCTCGGCGTAGACCTGCTGGGTTTTCTGGATCACCCGCTGTTTCAGGACAGCGAAACGGCGGCACCCCTTCTTCGTTCACTTCAAAACGTTGTGAAGGAAACAAACCGGGAGTGGGCGAGTTTGTTGGGTATTCCGGCCTCGGCTGCCACCACCTGTATCAAGCCGTCCGGCGACAGTAGCGTGTTCTTCGACACGGCGGCCGGGTTCAAGGGGCATCACGGCGAGTATTACATTCGGCGTACCCGCTCGATGGGCAGCAACCCTGTCGCTCTCATGCTGCAAGAGGCTGGTGTTCCGTGCCACAAAGATTATGACGGTAGCGGTCTGGTGCTGGAATGGCCGATGAAGGCCCCGAAGACGGGCGTTCTGTTGGAAACGCAGACAGCCCTCAGCCAGCTAGAGCAGTGGAAGCTGTTCAAACTTAACTGGACGGAGCATAACCCGAGTGTCACGATCTACGTTCGACCGGACGAGTGGTTGGATGTCGGGAAGTGGGTGTACGACAACTGGGATCATGTCGGCGGCTTGAGCTTCATGCCGTACGACGGCGGTGTGTATCACCTGGCTCCGTATGAAGCGATCAGCCGGGACGAGTATGAGAAGCGAATGTCGTCGTTCCCTACAATAGACTGGACCAAGCTGAAGGATTACGAGAGAGAGGACATGACCGACCTGCATCAGCAGGTGGCTTGCACTGGTGGTGCTTGCGAGATCTAGGAATGAAAATGTCCCCTATGTCAGAACTGACATAGGGGACATTTATTTAAGTCCTCGATTTTGGAAATCGTTTTCGCCAGAAGATCAAGTGCTTGATAAACTGAAGCAACGTAGCGGGCTCGAAGCCAAGTTCGATTATTTTTTCACTTAGTGCCAGGATATCTTTTGTGAAAGGTCCTCGAATCATCAAGCGACTTTTCTCTCCTGGTTTGATAAATCTACAACGCATGGTACTACCTCCCAAAACAATTATCTGAAAGGGTTATTTTAGCAGATGCGGCTTGTAGCCCGTTAGTCTAGCTCCAGGCTTGAGTTATCGGGTACACTGGTGAATGGCCCCAACCGGGAGGACAGGAGCGGTTATGGATCTTGATTTGAACATGGAGCAGGTGCTTGACGTGCAGCTTGAGTGCGATTTCGCAGGCTGTATCGATACGCTTGTGGAGAAGTCTGCGGAGGCCGCGAAGGACCTTCGGCAGGCCGTGTCGAGTGTTTATACAAGCTCGGACATTGGGGTTTACTGGAACCCTGCGTACGAAAAGGCTGCGATTCATGTCCGCCCGGAGTTTAATCAACAGGAGGCCGACTGGTGCCTGGACGCAATGACGGCGAAAGTCGGTTCGGATTTCGTTCGTCGTGAGCCACTGGAGCAGGCTGAGCTGGGGGACTGGTGGGTCAAGGTTGCGTATTCCCCTTCTGTGCGGAAAGTGCTTAACGCGTTGCAGTTTCTTCCGTCGTCCAGCAAGGATCAGATAGGCGGCCGTCCCGTTGCTTCTACAATTGCTTCGGGATTGCTAGGAGCGGGCCTGGGCTATGGCGGGGGGTGGTTGTATGAAAAACTGGTTCCCGATAGATGGCGGGAAGAGGGCAAAGCTCGCCGGATGGGTGCTCTCTTAGGCGGCCTCGGCGGAGCAACGGTAGGTGCGACTCCTGGGTTTATTAACTGGCATGATGGGCGAGATTTCAACGACCCTACACTGTGGAGTGGGCAACCGGAGGACGGCTGGGAAGGCGGTTTAGCGAAGTTCAAAGAGAGCAAAGCAGTCGATGAGCTAGTGGAAAAGGCTGCCTTCCAGGTGCATCCTTCCGGTATTTCCGGTACGATGGGAGGACCGTCCTTTCAGGAAATGCCGTTAATCAACACAGATAAACTAGGTCGAGTAATCTATAATTCTGGAGTAGGCCCTCAAACTGCTGCTCAGACAATGGGTGCAGTTTATGGTGCAAACCAGTTTCCGGATCCTCGTTCGCGGCCCGGTGTGGTTACACCACATCAAACCGGGCTGTTAGGGCTTGCGATGGGAGCAGCAGGAGGTGGAATTAAAGGATACGCTACCGGGTTTGTGGTAGGTAAGGGGCTGGGCTTGTTAACAGGCCTGCCCGCGGGGACGCAAAACACTATTTCACGGACAGGGGCGACTATTGGCGTATTGAATACGCTAGTGCCTCGATTGTTCAACTAACCACCATTGGAGTGAAAAATGGGAATTTATGACGACCTCAAGGGTGCGATTAATACGATTATCGCACATTACAAAGAAGCAACCGCGGATGGAAAGCTCACGTTTACTGAGATCTTTGCATTGTCAGGGAAAGCGTTGGCTTCGTTCGTCCAGTTAATTGAAACGTTTACCGACAACGTGACTGGCGAAGAAAAGAAACAAGCGGTACTGGCCGCCCTGGATACGTTTTTCGATGAAGTGATATCGCCGATTGATATCAAAGGAATTCCAAACTTCATCGAACCGGTCGTGGATTCATCGCTCAAAAAGCTTTGCATGACGCTGGCCGATGCAGGGATTGATGCTCTTGTGGCGATCTTTAACAAGTCTGGGTGGGGCCCACAGCCTGAGCCGGAGAACCCACAAGCGATGACTGCTCCCAACTACATCATTTACTAAATTCCGGAATTTGGGAGTAATTCATGGCTATATTGCTTGGTCAACAGCATAACGTCGTCTTCTTCGGCCCCCGGTCGAACCCGAAAGCGGTTCGCTGGTGGGCCGAGCGGGGACAGTTGCATTGGGAGGATTCCCGGGACAACAGTTATGCTGCTGTCGGGATCAAAGAGTTCCTGGAGCGGCTCCGTGGCATCAATGACATGATAAGCAACGGAAAACGCAAGGAAAACGAAGGCTTTATGCACGCCGATGAGATCAAGCGGCATCAGGACTTCATTGAGGAGTCTATTGAGCTCGTCCGGATCGCCAAGGAACAGGGCGATCCGGATGACGTTCGTGTCCGCAAGCACAAGGCTCAGGAACTTAAAAAGATCTCGATGGTCGTACCGTCAAATTTGAACATCAACTGGTAGGAGAGCAGGGATGCAACCTCGAGAAGCGTTTAAGATCGGATTTATGGCTCGGTGCATTGAAGAAGGTCATTCAACTGAAAAGACGGCAGAGTTGATGGAAAAGGCCGGGGAGGGCTGGGCTCAGGCGGCGGTTGATGCCGCCAAATCAATCATGTATCCGGCAGGTGCGTTGGCCCTGGCCACGCCTCCGGCACTCGGCGGATTGGCGGCGTACTTCAATAACAAAGCGACAGATACCGATTCCACGGATATCGAAGAAATCAAACAGAAGGAATTAGTGGACTCTTACAAGCGAATGACTCGCCAGCTCGAGCAGCAGCAAAGGCTGCGAGAGCGGAAGACGGAGCGAGAGGCAGGTAAGAGACAGACATTCCTGTAAGGATAGGCTATGACAAACAGCTTGGTGAAGTTCACTAGCAGGAAGGACGGTAATGGTCGAGGTCAGTTGTTTTGGGGAAGGGCAGGGATTGATGGTTTGCCTTTTCGCGGAGAGCAGGCTCCGTCCTACCGGGACGAAGAATTTGAAGAGCGGATTGTTCGGGTAGCGGATCCGAAGAATGGCACGTTTTACACTGGCGATGAGGAGCAGAATAAAGCTTACTTAAAAATTATGGACGGGATCACCAACGGTTGGTACCACATGATTTTTATCGACAGGTGGCGTGACGACGGCGATTTGAATCATCGAATATACATGGAGTGGGTTGAGTACTTCCTGGAGGATGGAAGCCCAGCCCCTTATCAGCAACAAATAGGGTAATTACAAGGACGTAATCATGGATACAAAATCGGCAGAAGAATTACTTGTTGCTGTTCGGTCTAAGGCTGCGTCGGAAAAGACAGCAGAGTTTGGGTGGGATGATATTTTCGGCAACTCTAACGCCAAAAGACTGGGCGAGCTGAAGGAGCTGAGGCCGCGGCAGGTAGCTAAAAACCGACAGAGTCAGATTTTAAATGCCCTGCTGTTGGCGGGCGGAGCGGGAGCTGCGTTACGCGGGGGGCTAGGCCTGAGTCGTATGTTCAGCGAAGAGAAGCCTGTTCCGAGCCGTACGGTTGACATGCCACTTCTGTATCCGGGAGATGAGGACGAGGAGAAGGCAGCGAACGAGAAGTCCGCGGAGGGGACGGTAACGGATCGCCTTTTCGACATGGTTGGTATGGGGCCGAAAGCTGACCCGCAGGCAACAGAGGAGTCTGGGGTGGGCGGCTATCTCCCGGCGTTGCTGCTGGGTACCCCGTTGGCGGCTTATGCCGGGTGGAAGGGCGTTGACGCTATCTTCGACAAGCAGCGAAAAGAAAAGACAAAAAATCACCTGGCGAAGGCTAAGCGAGATTACGAGGCAGCTTTGTTGGGGTCGTACAAGACCGCGTCCGATAACTCATCTCCAATAGCTCATCTGGATAAGGCGTTTGATTCACTGGAAAAAGCAGCGGAAGGTTCCCTGCTCAATCCGATGAACTGGTTGCCGCCAAACTTGTCGGGTCAGGCAAAAGGATTACTCGCTACCTATGCGATGCTTTCCGGGCCTGCGGCTTATATGTATGTCAACGACAAGATGAAGAAAAGCTCTAAGAGATCGGTTTTACGCTCGGCTATGAAAGAACGTGCTCGCCGTCGTGCGATACAGTCGCCTGCGGAGCTTTACGCAGTTCCGGAGCCGCGGGAACGCAAAAAAGAGCGAGAACGTGATGAGGATATTATTTGATGGATCAGCCGCTCACGCCTAATTTGCTTGAGCCGACTCCGTCATTACTGTCCTCGGCTCCTGTTTCTTCTCGGATATTGCCAGGTCCTCCTGTCGAGGAAGACCCGGAAGAGAATTTTCGTGAGTTTGGCGATACCGCCAAAACGCGACAGAATATCTACGCAAGTGTCCTTAGGGCGGCCCAGGAGCTCGAGCCGATCTCTAACGAGCGTCATACCCTCCGCTTGTCCCAGGTGGGTTATCAGGATCCCGATTACGTTAGTAAGCGGGATCAAAAAGTCGCAATTTTGAATGGCTTGACCCGTGGTCGGAGGCTGAAGGGTACGTGGGAACTCGTAGATAACGAGACGGGTGACGTGCTGGACAACAAGCGGTCTGTGTTGATGACGGTGCCGCACATGACTGAGCGAGGCACGTTCATCAACAAGGGCACTGAGTACACGCTGAAAAATCAACAAAGGTTGCTGCCAGGAGTCTATACCCGGGTTAAAGACAACGGTGAGATTGAATCACATGCGAATGTGCTTCCTGGAAAAGGTGTTTCGCATAGATATTTTCTGGACCCGGAGAAGGGTGTTTTCAAAATACGGTTGGGCCAGGGCACGGTAGGACTGATGCCGCTGCTTAAGGCGATGGGTGCGAATTCAAAGCAGATCAAGGATGCCTGGGGACCCGATCTGTATCAGACGAATTACAATGCCGATGACGGTGCCGAGTACCGGAAGTTGAAATCCAAGTTCCTATCGGAACGCGAGCTTGAACTCGAGGAGCCTGAGCAGCGGGAAGCCTTAGTTAACAAGTTTGCTGGAATGGAGCTTGATCCTGACGTGACACGGAGAACGCTTGGGACGCCACATACTGGTCTGACGCTTGATGCCGTTTTGGACATCACCAAGAAACTGGTTCGTGTATCTAAGGACGAAGATAGGCCGGACGATCGTGATGCTTTGGCGTTTCAGCGATTTGTGGGGCCGGAGGATTTGCTGGAAGAGCGTATTCGTCGAGACAAAGGGGGCATGCGGCGTAACCTGCTATGGAAGATGTCCGGCAAGGGGGATTTATCTCGTATGCCGTCGTCGGCCTTAAATAAGCAGTTACAGGCGGCTCTCATGACTTCCGGGTTAGGGCAGGCGATTGAAGAAATCAACCCAGCGGAGTTGTACGACAAGACGACTGCTGTCAGCAGGTTGGGAGAAGGTGGTATCCCGTCTACCGACGCCATCCCTAAGGAAGCTCGAAGTGTGCAGCCCTCCATGCTGGGTTACATCGATCCCATTCGTACTCCGGAGTCCGGCAAGGTGGGCGTTGATGCGTACATGGCTCGAGGTGCTCGCAAGGGAAAGGATGGGAAGCTTTACTCGCAGTTTCGAGATGTGCGGACAGGCAAGCTCGTTTACAAGACACCGCAGGATGTCGCAGACCTGACCGTGGCTTTCCCTGGTGCGATGGATAAACCAGGGAAGCGAATCGCGGCCATGAGCCAGGGTCGCATGAAGTATGTAACGAAGAACGATGTAGACCTGGTGCTACCCGCAATGGAGGAGGCATTCAATCCTCTGAGCAATATCATTCCCATGAAGAGCCAGGTGAAGGGTCAGCGGCTCGTCATGGCTTCTCGAATGACGACGCAGGCATTGCCTATTGTGGAAGCCGAGGCCCCTCTCGTGCAGTCCGCTATTCCCGGTACGGATGGCAAGCAGAGCTACGAAGAGTTGTACGCTACCTCGATGGGTACCTTGCGTGCATCTCAGGGAGGCGTCGTAGAGAAGGTGGATGACGACGGGATTCATGTGAGATACGAGGACGGCTCAAGAGAGGCACATGAGCTTTATCACAATTTCCCGTTCAATCGTAAGACGTTTATTCATCAGACGCCTAACGTGCAACCAGGCGATAGGTTCAAGCCTGATGATTTACTGGCGTATTCAAATTACACAGACAAAGGCGGGGCTGCGGCGTTAGGTCGTAATGCTCGGACTGCCTATGTGGCGTGGCAGGGTAAGAATTTTGAAGATGCGGTCGTGATCTCTGAAAGTTATGCGAAGAAGATGAGCTCGGAGCACATGTACCAGCATGACCTGGAGGTCGATGATAAGACAAAGGTAGGAAAAAAGAGTTTTGTGCAACTCTTCCCCGGGAAGTTTGATAAGGCAACGCTCGCCAACATGGATAGTGCTGGTGTAATCAAATCAGGTACGGAAGTGAAATATGGCGATCCTTTGATCCTCGGGGCTACGCAGAAGCAATCTGCTCATAACAAGGTGCACAAGAAAGGCCAAGCGGGGTTTACCGATGCGACAATCACTTGGGATCATCACGACAGTGGGACAGTCACAGACGTGGTCATGGGCAAAAAGGGGCCGACTGTCGTTGTTAAGGCATCCAGCCCCATGCAAGTCGGGGACAAACTATCAGGCCGTTACGGAGATAAAGGGGTCATCGCTGATATCATCTCCGATGGTGAAATGCCGCATGCCGGTGATGGTGAGCCCTTTGAAGTGTTACTCAATCCGCTCGGTGTGATTACGCGAACGAACCCCGCTCAGATGGCAGAATTGCTATTGGGTAAAATTGCTGCCAAGACAGGCAAACCCATAAAGGTGCAGGACTTTGACTCTAGTAAGGATATGTCTGAGTGGGTTTTAGAGCAGCTTGGTCGGGAGGGCCTTCAAGATTTGGAAGACATTCTCGATCCTTCCAGGGATCGGAAGATCAAAGGTATCGCTACCGGCAGTCGCTTCTTCATGAAGTTGCATCACACTGCCGAAGGCAAAGGGCAAGGCCGTGGCGGCGGGGCTTATACCATGGAAGACACTCCCGCAAAGGGGGGAGCTGAGGGCTCGAAGCGAATCGGCATGCTCGAGACCAACGCGTTGTTGTCCCACGGGGCTACGGAAACTCTTCAGGATGTTAGCACTGTCCGTGGGCAGAAGAATGATGACTACTGGATGCAGTTCATGGCCGGGTACAACCCGCAGGCGGCTAAAGTCCCGATGGTTTATCGGAAGTTTGTCAATCAGCTGAAGGCCGCAGGCGTCAATGTGGTCAAGCAGGGTACCCAGACCAACATCATGGCTCTGACAGATAAAGATGTTGATGAGTTGGCGGGTGACCGGGAATTAAGGTCCGCAGCGGGGGTTGACTGGGGATCCTCGTTGAAGGAGATACCGGGGGGATTGTTCGATAAGGCGAAAACAGGGGGTCATGGAGGGACTCGTTGGAGTTACTTCAAGTTGCAGGAGCCGCTACCTAACCCTGTAATGGAAGAACCTATTCGTCGGATGCTGGGGTTGACGCAGAAGCAGTTTCAGGGGGTCATTAGCGGAGATCATCAACTTGGAAAGCATGGAACTGGGCCTGGTGCCTTGAAGCGGGCTCTCGGTTCACTGAATGTTGATGTAGAGCTGAAGAAGACGCGAGATACGATTGCCGCGGGCCGTAAGTCGGATCGAGATTCCGCAGTTAAGAAGCTCGGGTACTTGAAATCGGCGAAAAAATTGGGATTAAAGCCAGAAGATTACATTTTGGCTAAAGTTCCAGTACTTCCGCCCATGTTTCGACCTGTCAGCATGATGAGCAACGACATGCCGCTCATCAACGATGCAAATTTCCTCTACAAAGAGCTGTTTGAGGCAAATAAGAACCTGAAAGCCATTCAGGGGGAGTTGGGGCCTGCCGCGTCGGGGGTTGAGCGGCTTGCGACCTACAATGCGTTCAAGGCTGTCACCGGGCTGGGCGATCCGATCAACAAAAAGACAAAAGAGAAGAACGTCAAAGGGTTATTGAAGACGGTTTTCGGTTCTAGCCCGAAGTTTGGCACGCTTCAGCGTAAGTTGGTCTCTACTACGGTAGATAATGTTGGGCGGGCGGTGATTACGCCGAATCCCGACCTGGACATGGATTCTGTCGGTCTTCCTGAGGAGCAGGCGTTCAAAGCCTACGATAAGTTCGTGACTCGTCGTCTTGTTCGTCAGGGTATGAGCGTGCGAGCGGCTCGACAAGAGGTGAAGGACAAATCAAAGCTTGCTCGCAAAATTCTGATTGAAGAGATGGACGATCGCCCTGTGTATATCAGCCGTGCTCCGGTTTTGCATAAGTACGGTATCATGGCCATGAGGCCTCGACTTACAAAGAACAAGACTCTGGAAGTCAGCCCTTTGATCGTGAAAGGCTTTGGTGCAGACTTTGACGGAGATGCGATGAACTATCATGTTCCGTCAACCGAGGGAGCACGCAAGGAGGCAATTGAGCGACTCTTACCTAGCCGTAACTTGTTCAGTTTGTCAGACTTTAAGTCTGTGATGCATGCCCCCGCTAACGAGTATGTTGGTGGTTTGTGGCATGCAACCAAGGGGAAGAGCAAACGACCCAAGCGTATCTTCAAGACATTGGCAGACGCCAAGAAGGCCTATAGCCGAGGCGACATAGACATCAATGACCCCGTCCAGATACTGGAAAGTTAGTTCAAGGAAGACATTATGAGTACAATAACGTGGATAGGCCGAATCGCTGCCCTGGTGGAAAAACAGGCTTTCGATTTGAGTAAAATCACTCCGGCACCGAAGAAGCTGAAGTCTGACGCGAGCAAAAACATCACACAGAGCGTCGGAGGCGAGCCTTTGAATTACATTCGCGGCATCGGCAGCGAAGAGAGTTGGGTTGGTGCCGCAGGCCCACACGGCGGAACGATGACGCACAATGATCATATTCAAAGTGGCAGGGAGCAACAGGCTCTCCGAAGACGAGCTGGGGTTCCGCGTCAAGAGTATTCCTACGGAGGGGCGAACTTGGGAACACCACAAGGGCGGGCTGCAATCAGCAATGCAGGGCTCACCAACAACCGTAACGTTAAACGTATGGCGAAAGAACGTTGGCTTGATTACGGGCTTAACGACTTTATAAACGCTAATACAGACAAGGTTCCAAGTACCGCTGAGCAGGAACAATCCATTCCCTGGGCACAGCAGCTGGGCGGGGCACTTGGTCGGATGGCGGGCGGGGGTGCTTCTCCTAACGCTGCAATACGTAACGTAATTCAAAATAAAACAAAAGGAGCTCGATAATGAGTATCAATCCACATTTACTAAGCCAGGCTCGTGGCCAGGTCAAACAAGCATTCGTAGCCGCAGGTGATCCTTCGATGGCTGGTGGTGATCCTGCCGCAATGGGTGGAGCACCTCCAATGGATCCAGCAATGGCCGGTGGTGATCCTGCCGCAATGGGCGGAGCACCTCCAATGGACCCAGCAATGGATCCAGCAATGGGCGGAGCACCTCCGCAAGATCCCATGGCGGCTATTCAGCCCATGATCGATCAAGCGGTACAGGCTGCAATGGCTGCCCAGGGTGGTGGAGCTGCTGGCGGAACTGGTCCTGCAATCAAGCCCAAGATCGATGTCAATGTTGAGTTGATGCAGATCAAGAAACTGCTTGCTAGAATTGCGGATGCTATGGGTGTCCAGATTCCCGCAGCTGAGATGGTTGCAACTCCGGACGATCTGAGCCAGATGGCAGAGGGTGGAACTGGAGCACCTGCGGCTGCTGACGGTGGAGCTGCTGGCGGAGGTTTGGGAAGCATTGAGCCAATTAAAGCTGCTGAAGATTGGGAAAGCGGAGTAGCTTTCACGCCTCCAGCGGAGTATGACTTCCAGAACGTCCACTCAGCCGTCAGCGATAATGCCAGTTTGGCTACTTCCATGTTGTTGCGTAATCGAGGGTAAGGCGTTCATGTTCAAGGTTGAAATTTTGGAGCAAATAGGTACACCGCCGCTACAGGTGGCAGCTTCGCAGGTGGTTATTCGCTTAGCTGACGGTACTCCTGTTAGTTTGGCTGCATTATTCGGAGGTGAGGACGCTCTTCTTGTTTCTCACTGCGACGATCCGAGGTTTAATGACAACTTGTCCAAGCTGGGTATCGAGCAAACTGTTATTGTCGAGAAAGTTGATATAAGGAGCTAACTGTGGCTAACAATCCATTGGAGTCTGCGGATAACAAGTATTACGCAGCAAAACACCCGCTGTATTTACGCGGCACAAAAGAGGGACGTAAGAGTCCGGCACCGTCGTTTTCTTACAAACAAAAGGCTAACGACACGACGTCCTCGTCGAACAAGTATTACGCGGCACAGGAGCAGCCTGTGCCCGTAAAACCTGCCGCCATTAAGCAAGCTGGCGAGAAGCGTTTCAGGTTTCAGGCTAGTGATAAAGTGCTGCAAGACGTTGTTGGCGGGTTCCAAGGGGGCGGCACAGTAATTGAGATCGCAGGGGCTGCCGTTGATATTACCAAAGCCCGGGCGGCTATCGACCTGGCGGTTGGTCGCAATACCCTGACACGCGAGCAGGCAGACGCAGTCACGTTCATCACGGAGCACTCCGAGACTCCGGCAGAGGTTGAACTTCCTAAGAAGAAGACCACCAAGAAGAAGACCACCAAGAAGAAGGTGACTAAGAAGGCGAAGAAAAAGACTCCGCGTAAGAAGACAAAGAAGGCAGAAGATATCGTTGCATCTGTCCTGGTCGACAATCTGAGTGATGAGACGAAGGCCGAAGTGCTTAAAGGTGGCTGGGAGGATGACGATGACATTACGGAGAAAGATGTAGCGGCGGCATTTGGCGTTACTGACGGCGACGATGATGATGACGATAGTGACGATTAAAGGAGACGGCAGGGATGCCCAGCGGAACACTTGGACAACTTTTGATTAACGATGCTCTCCCTGATGATCTCAAGGATTATCAGAGGGTGCTGGATAAGAAGGGTCTAAATGCTCTGATGCAGGAGCTTGCTCGCAAGCACCCGGACAAGTATCGAGAAGTCAGCTTCAAGTTGCAGCAGATCGGACAGCGATCCATTCAAGATCAGGGCGGAATGTCTTTTGGAGCTAAGCACCTTCGCCGTAGTAAGGTTGCTAACGAGAATCGCAAGCGAATCATGGCCAAGCTTGCTCCGATTCTTGGTGATGATTCCCTTACCGATAAGCAACGGGAAGATAAGATTGTCAGGATTGTGGGGGCGGAGATGGGCCCGCAGCAGCAGGCAATTCTAGAGGAAGCGATCCAGGAGAAGAATCCGCTGGCTATGCAGGTATTGTCCGGTTCTCGAGGTAAGCCGATGAACTTGGCCAGCTTGCTGGGCGGGGATATGCTTTATTCGGACCACCGGGATGATGTCATTCCTATCCCAGTTCTTCGCAGTTATTCTGAGGGGTTGTCCCCTGAGGAATACTGGGCCGGTACTTATGGTGCTCGTCGCGGCATTATCGCCACGAAGTTTGCAACTCAGGATGCCGGGTTCCTGTCCAAGCAACTTAATCAGGCTGGGCATCGTCTAGTCGTTATGGATGAGGACGAGGAGCATGATCCGGAAGCCCCTGCTCGCGGGATGGTTGTGGACACGGATGACATGGATAACGAGGGAGCGTTACTTGCCCGCGATGTCGGTCCCTATAAGAGGAATACACCACTTACGCCCAAGATCCTTAAGGAGTTGAAGCGTAAGGGCAAAGATCGGATTCTGATTCGTTCGCCGTTGGTTGGCGGCTCTCCGGAGGGCGGCGTGTACGCCAGGGACGTTGGAGTTCGAGAGACAGGGAAGTTACCAGGACGTGGAGAGCAAGTCGGGTTGCAGGCTGCTCAAGCTCTCAGTGAGCCCATTAGCCAAGGTCAACTTTCTGCAAAACACTCTGGCGGCGTTGCCGGAGAAGAGAAGGCGGTCGGAGGGTTTGAGTACATCAATCAACTGATCCAGGTGCCTAAGAAGATGAAGGGCGGAGCGGCCCATGCGACGGTCGATGGCAAGGTTCAACGGGTGGAAGAAGCCCCAGCAGGCGGTCATTATGTAACAATCAACGACGAGCAGCATTACGTCGGAGACGGATACGGACTGAAAGTTAAAAAGGGTGACGAAATCGAGGCAGGGGACGTAATAAGCGACGGTATCCCTAACCCGGCGGTCATCGTGAAGCATAAAGGCGTGGGAGAAGGTCGTCGGTATTTCGTTAACGAATTCAAGAAAGCGATGAGCTCTGGCGGCATGACTGGTCATCGTAGGAACATTGAATTGTTAGCTCGCGGGCTTATCAATCACGTACAAATGACTGAAGAAACAGATGAGCACGCCCCGGACGATATTGTGCCGTATTCTACATTTGAGCACACATATAAGCCCCGGCCCGGTCATGAGAGGCTTGCACCCAAGAAGGCGATGGGGCAGTACCTGGAAAGGCCTGTACTGCATTACACGATTGGGACTAAAATAAGACCTTCCATGTTGAAGAACTTCGAAGAGTTCGGGGTTGACGCAATTCCTGTACATAAAGAGCCACCTCCGTTCCAGCCGCACATGGTTCGTGGGATGTTTCAACTGCAACACGATCCAGACTGGATGACGCAGATGTACGGGTCCGGACTGAAGAAAAGCTTGCTTCAATCTACTGCTCGAGGTTCTATTAGCAAGGAACGGGGTAGCAGTTTTATACCTAGCCTGGCGGCTGGGTCGGATTTTGGGCAGGTAAAGGATAGAGTGGTCATTCAGCCACAGTCGCCTTACGAGTTCCCAGAAGTTGAGGAAGTGGAGGAGCCTAAGAAAGTTCCAGCCCCCTCCCGCATGTTTTTCGGCGGGAAATTTGAGGTAGGTAACTCAGGATAATATCATGGACGACATTACAAAAATTGCTCAAGGATACGACGACGGTCGCAATACCTCTTCTTCGAATATTATGCCGCAAGAGGGCTCGGGGTCGTTGCAAGATATTGGTAAAAAGTTCCAGCAGTTCGCAAAGCCAATAATTAATCGGTCTGAGGGCGGGGGAACCCCCAGGCTCGCCCGGAACCCCCATGGGTTTGAGCTACCCGAACGTAACCTCCCTAAGCCACGCTCTGCACCTGCCCCCACTCCTGCTCCTGCTCCTGCTCCTGATGCTAATCAAAACGGACTCTCTGATTACATTGAAGCCCCTTTCGATCAACCAGCCAAGCAGCAGCAGATGAGGCAGACGCCGCAGCCGCAGGCTGACCCGTTCGCTGAGTCACAACAGGCTGACCCGTTCGCTGAGCCAGGTGGTCAAGGGCAGGGCGTAGAGGCTCAAGGGATGCCCGCTGAGCTGTCTGACGAGCAGCAACTCTGGCAGGACGTGAAAGACCCCCTTTACCACTTCGCGAAAACTGAGCCTGGCTGGGTCATGGGGGCTCAATCCTTTAATGAATTGTTAGGTAAGCAGCGAGTGGGGTCCACTCCGTGGATGCGGCAGCCGATATACCGGCGACCAGTGGGCGGCCAGCCATTTAACATTAAGGGCACTCAGTGGCTTAACAGGCCAGCAACTGCAATGGCTCGAGGTACTCGCGATTACGCCCTCAAGCCGATCGCTAACACTGCGGGTAAAACTTATCGTGGTGGGGCGAATGCGGCCAGATACCTGGGGAACAAAGCAGCACCAACTGTCATTAAGTCTATAGCAGACGCTAACAAAGCCAGGCAGGCTGCGAATGCAGCCAACGTTGCTCGTAGTGCAATCCCAGGCGTCAACGCGACTAGGGCATTTCAGGCCGCACGACCCCTCTCTAAGCTTACAAAAGCGTTGCCTGGTATTTCCACTGCCGTTGAGGGTGGTTTTTTGCTTAATGATATTCACAACAAAGCAAGTAACCCTGGCGACAATCGCGGGGCTGTCGATCGGTATTGGGATGCTAGTCTGGCACAAGGCCACGAGAAGGGCCAACAAGTAAGGGATATGCTCTCAACGTGGGATAGCGGCGATGGCGGCATTGGCGGCCACAGTTGGGCCGCGGCTTCAAAAGCCGGGGACGTTATTGGTCACGTTTTAAGTCCTGTAAGTACTCTCCACTCCGGTATCGCTTTGCAACAGGAGATGGCTGGAGGCTTAAGCGATGCAGCCCAGGGAGCGTATAACTGGGCGACGGACGCTAAAGGGCGGGCCACTAAGAAAAATATAAGTGACACACAAGCCCTCCATCGATCGGAAGCGGCAAACCTCGGACAGCAAGCCGCTAAGTTGCGGCAGTCGGGTAACCTGGCTAACCCTGCGGTTAAGGCCCAGTATGATGAGTTGCTCGCCAAGGCGAACGATGCCAAGCAACAGGCCTTAGCCATATCAGACGAAACCGCAGATTGGAATCTGGGTAACCAGCACTACTTCGGCAGCGGGGGACATAAATTCCGCGATGCTATGCAGAGTTCCGGGGACGCCATGAGAAAGGAGCTTTCTCAACTTCAATCAGGACGTAATGCACTAGCTCCCGATGACCCCCGGCTGGAGAACCTGAAACTCCGCCAGCGGGAGACTCAGCGGCTGGTTGATCTTTACGGGAAAGAGGTGGGTTATATGGGTGAAGGGGCTTTCACTCAGGTCGTAAGGAATAGGGTTGCCGCAGGAAAAAGTCGTATAATCGACATTGCGGCTAGGATGCGGGAGCCTGCCGTGAGGAATAATCCAGAACTGATGCGGGAGCTCAGTCAGGATCTGGAGCATCATAAAGCACGAATGCAAAACTACCAGCAGTGGGGTGCCGCAGCTCGGTAGTCTCAGGGAACGCACGGGTTGTATTGCGACACATTGGGCTTAAAGGCTAAACTAAGTGGGCAACTTTAGGTAAATACACAACAGGTACTTGGTGCATGAGTGTTCCAGGCCAAAAGACATTTGGTAAAATAAGTTCGGAAAGAACGTCACAATTCATAGGTTGGAGCTGCTGCTCATGGAAGGAACCATGTTAAATACCCCGACATTGAAAACTGCTAACCTCGGCGGCGGCGGTGGTGAGACTGAATTTGAGCAGGCATTTTCCAGTCTTGCTTATGCCTACCTTCGGGATAAGGCCCCCCGCTTACTCGACCACATGGTCGGTTTTCAGTTGGTGGATCGGAATGAAGACAACACCAAGGCGATCGGTGTTTTCGGTTTCCAGCTGGACAACCAGTGGCTCTATGCCCCCGTGTTCTTCCTGAACGGGGATCTTAAAGGGCACGAGCTCTTGTACATGAAGAACAACGACTCGTTCGTTCCTCTGCAAGAGAACTGGATCAACTACATTATGAGCCGCAAGCCACATGTACTTGGGGAGCAGGCAGGCGTAGACAACCTGCAAGAGTTGGGCGGCGTTTATCCGGACATTCGTTCTCTCTCTACGTCGCCCAGCATGGGTGGCGGCAAAAGAGCGTCAGACGCGTCTTGGTTCAAATCTGTACTTCCCATGCTGGCAGCTTGCAGCGTTAAGTCAGCGGGCTCGCTTTACCGTGGAGCCGGAACACGCAAGCTGAACCAGGAAGCTGTCGTTACGGAGCCCACTCCGGCGGCCTTGGCCAAGCAAGCTCAAATTCTGGATTTTAACAACGTGATGCCGCACAGCTTTGCGTTGCTGAAAACAGCTCACGCTATCTCGGAAGATTACCCGCAGATTAAGCGAGCCATGCAGAAGTTCTACGGTGTGGACTGTTTCAGTCGCTGGGGAGCGGAGTGCAAGAAGAATGCTAGTGATGCCGCGGGCAACCTGATGCCGACGAAGCAAGCCGCGTACATGCCTGGTAATTTGCTCATTCCTACTGAGCGTCCAAGCGGCCCGGTTGACCACGAGAAGACCGGCAAGCTTCGAATGTACGTTTACGAGAAGGTCATCATCAACAAGGCTCCAGAGTTGGATGATGCTGAACGAGAGAAGCTCCAGAACGATACGATCCTGATCAAGGATCACCGAGGAGATGAGGAAGTCAGCAAGGCGTACAATACTCAGGTCGAGGCGAAGCTGACCAACCCCTCAGAGACTGCTCTTTATCGCGTGCTGGAAAAACCGGGCAAGTTCACCAAGATGTTGATCGCCATGAATGGCGTGAGCAACCGGGGTGCTATTCCGATGGCGACAGTTGTTCGTATTGAAGACAGCGGTAACAAGGCATGGCTGAACACCCATCCCACGAACGTCTTTGCTGACCAGGTTTCTGAGCGGGAAGAGTGGGACGAGTGGTTTGAGGACCTGTCTGATGCCGATTCCCTGGCAGAGGGCGGTGAGTACATTGCCATCGATGAGCGAGGCTCTTGCTCTACTCCTTTCCGCGTCAAGGACAGCTATGACGACGGCCGTTACCGTGTGGACTTCCTGATCAATATCGATTGGAACCAGACACGTCCTGCAACAATGCCACGAATCGACAACAACAATTTCGGTCAATATGGCGATGATGCAGCACATACCCCTTCGGTTTACGGAGCTATGCTGTATGTCGATAAGGAAGGACCAGAGGGCAAAAAAATTCGAGCGATCGGCGGAGAACTTCGGATTCCCAGCACGTTCAAATTTTTGCGACTGTCCAAGCCCGAGACCGGTGATAGCGGCATGCTGATGCCGATGTGCTGTGCGGATCGCAGTGACAATCCTCCGATCAACCTTGGAAAGATCGACGATATCCAGTTGCTGTTTACCGAGAAGACAGCTCGCATGAAGGTGTTCAACAACGGCACCGATGTCCATATCACGACGCCGACCGGCGACGAACGCATGTCTAAGATGGCTGGACTTATCAGCCTGGTTCGTGACCACGGTCTGCGGGAGAAGGTTGCTCGAGAAGTCATGCAGGTGTCCGAGCGAAAAGGTCACGCCATTTACAGAGTGCGTTACGCTCCAGGATACGGCACAGAGAAAACCGCAGCTCCAAATATGAGTACGCTTGCGGGAGGACCGGATGCTCCTCTTCAGATGGATTGGGCAGAAGAGCGTAGCGTGGAACAGTATGGTCCTCGTACGGCTGTCCCCACGCAGGAGGGCGGCGAATCGGCGTACCAGTTGGATCACATGTCTGCGGAGCACACTGATCCCGGCGTATGGGATAACTGGCAGAATTACAGCCGAGAAGATATTGATCAAACGATGATGTCCGCTCAGCAGGCCGGACAAAGCGGCCAGAAAGAAGTGTTCGATACTGCTATGATTTCTGGAATGCTCAAGTCCGTCAGGGATGACTCCCTAGTCGAGAGATACCTGAGTACTCTGGTAGAATCGGTAGACGCATTAGGTCGTTTACTATTGAACTTCTACTGGCACCAGAATGAATTTGAAGATCGTTATGGTAAGAGCGACATGCCAGAGCTTGAAGACAGCATTCGTAATGCGTTTGAGGCTGTCGGCGATGTCACGCTTTACCTGAAAGAGAAAACAATCGAGTCACCATTTGGCGATGGCGACATTAACCTCGATGATGTGGCGGAGAATTAAAATCTTCGTTTCGATGATTTCAAGGAACTGATTATGGCTAGTGGATATTCTCGAATTGTAACTGTCGATGGTACGGCAGCGACTGCCCAGTGTGTGGAACTACCAACACCTCCGCGGGGTACGCTGGAGCGTATTATCGTTACGCAGCTTGATGGTTCTGCCGGGGCAGGCGACATCTCGATTTACAATCGTAAAGGTGCCTGCTCTACGGCAAATGATCTCAACGTAGCGGAGTCCGGATCCGTCTTAACGGTTGATGACGAAGGGGGCTTTGCCCGCGTTTTGTTCGATGCGGATCACAATTTAATAGTCGGATCTACTTTCGAGGTTAAGGGCTGCTCCACCGCGGCCTATAACGTCACGCATACTGTTACCACTGTGATGTCTTCCACTACTGTAGTGACTGATGTTTCCTACACCGTTGGCGGAGCTGGCGGTTTGTGGCAGACACCCCCTTTCATTTCCACGAGCAACCCTGCTTCGCACCTGATTTATAGCGGAAGTTTAACCTCCGGTTCTTTGCAGGCTTTCGATATCGACCGGGGTTTTGAGAATCGAGACAATCAGAGCGAGACGCTGCGTTCTCGCCATGCAGGACTGTGGGCTGAGTTTACTCCCGCCACAACGGCGACTTACGAGATCGCCATCACCTGCGAAGCAGATTCAATCATTTAAGGGAGTATTTTGTTGAAAGTCTACACGGATGTTAGACTCGCTAACCCGTTCCTCCGCCCTTATTGGCGGCACGAACGCGTAACGGCCATGCTGGCAAGTGTTCCGCCAGAACGGACAAAACGTTACGATGATGAGTATATCCAAGGGTACAAGAAGTTTCTGTTCCAGTGGAACAAGTCGGAGACTAATCGGGATCGTCTTATGCACGACAATCCGGGTTTGTTTTTTGCGTACTTGCTCCACGAACGGACACACATTGAGCCCGAATTGCGGTTGATGATTGAAGCCCGCCTCCTGGCGGGGGCAGATTACCAGCAAATTGCTCATGAAGCGAAAACAATTCCGGAGACTGTTGAGTGGTATGAGCGGCTGTTTTTTAATGTTTCTCCCTTTTTGACTCACCATGACTGGATTGTGAAGCACGTGTTGTTGCCGTCCTCAGATCGCTTTATCGAAGACTCTACTGAGGAAGACGACGATGCAGAATTTACTGCTCGGCCTTCCAGCGAAGTGGTTAGACCCCACTTGGATATGACCTTGAAGTTTTTTGCCTACTTCGGTGGACCCTTGATTTGTGATGTGATGATTAGTGGGTTCCGGCGAGATAAGCGAATTACCAGTTATGAAGAGATTCCTGATTATTTCAATGAGCAGTTTGCGTCGCAGATAATGAGGCGAAGTGCTCAGGCGTCAGGACAATTCGAAATAAACAAGTACAACGTAATGGAGTTGTTTGCGACTCATTCACGTCTGATTGAAATTCAACGTTCGATTGAAGGCCAAGAGGATCGTCATAACGAGTTTGAGAAACACATCAATGCGATGCTCAGCGAGTTGCCCTGGTCCGCGGGACTTGAAGGGGCTCAGCTTTACGCCGGATCTCCTATAGGGAGTTACGACGAAGGGGCCGCTGAGTTGAACGAGGAAGAATTAATGTTATACGGCTCAGGCAAGAAACCTGAGTCGGTTGATGGAGTTGCCGAGCTGACAATATCCAGCCGGAGGGAGCCGGAGAATCATGCAAAGTCTAAGTAAATCCGATGAACAGCAGCTTCTTGACGGAGTCAAGAAGGCGGTAGACCTGGTTGATAACCGGGATATGTCGCCTAATGAGGCTTTGCAAAAAGTTGCTAAGGACATGGATTATTCGCCGGGGTTCGTGAAGGCAGCGTGCAATGCGTTCAATAACGGACGTCAGCTTGCCCAATGGAAAGCGAACGATAACGTTCTGGATAAATTGGCCAGCTTCCCGCTGGCGAATTACGATGAAATCCACGATAGCATCTGGGGCAGCCAAGAGGAGAAGGCCGCTTCGGTAAACTCTCAACGACCGCTGTTCATGCCCAAGTTTGCTTCTTACGAGGATGAGGCTCGCCAGCAGTTGCTGGACATGGACATCAGCACTTTCGAGAAGTCGGCTTCCGCGAGAGAGCCGAGCCCTGAAGAAAAGGACTACGAGGGCGAACTTCGCATCAAGCTTGCGTTCAACAAGGTTGAGTTCCGCCGTCGCCAGTTCGAGGATGCTCGCCGGGATAAGGTTGCAGCGGAAGATAACCTGAACCTGAAAATTCATCTGCTGGAGAGCTACTTTAAGAAGTTCGCTTATGACCGTCTGCCTTTGGCTCAGGTGGAGAATGCGGCAGCGGCCTACTACGGTAAGCCTGGTGCCGCCTTGGTGAGCTACGTTGCAGATCGATTTCCATCGGAGAAGCGGGCTGCGGATCACCAACCAACTTGGGCTGGATTCAATCAGCCAGCTGATCGTAACGCGGAGCCGTACACGCTGATTTCGGAGTGCATAAAGCAAGCTCAAGTTCACAACGCCATGGCAGGGTTCCTGGAGGATGCGAAGAATGAGCTTGCAGAAGCGGAGAAAAGTGCCGCTTCTTTTACCCAACCCCGGTCGTCAAGCAGCAATGGGAGCCCAGCTATCCTGACTCCCTCATTGATTGAAGACGTGCCGGGGGAAAAGCAGGCTAACATCTTTGGCGGGTTGGCTGGCGGCGTGGGACTGGGTCTGGCTAAGAACCTAACAGATGCAGAGAGCGTTGCACGAGAGGACGCGATTGAAAAGCAAATTGGTGAGCTGGATAGCCCGGAGCATCTTAACGAGTTGAGGAAGATAAGGGCTCAAACCGCGTTGACTCAGATGATGAGTGATCCTGGAAATCCCTTGAGTGAGTACGATCCGGAAGAGGTGCTCGCAGCCTACAACGAGATCGTTCAACTATCTCCACGGCTTGCCGATCAACCTTCGGCCCTGGGTCCGCTATTGAGTAAGCGGCTCATGGGTAACACGGAGCCGTTTGAGGTGGGTGAGACGCTCAAGATGGAAGAGGCGTTGAAGAAAACTCAACCGATTGAAGCGGGTTCGTTGCCAACATCAGGGGGTCCTGATGCGATTGAACGGCTACGGGGTGAGTCTTCTTCGAAGTCTGATGACAAAAACAAAACATCTGTAATGCCGTTAGTCAATAAGATGGAAGGGGCGTTGAGAAAGTCTCAAGGCGGCGACCAGAAAAAATCTCAAACGAATGTGATGAAAAATGAAGAAAGCATCATTAGCTGACATAACATACGAACAGGCCTTGGGGCTTATTCAAATGCGTAAGGAAGCGATCGCAGAGGGTCGCGTTACGCCCCTAGCGTCAGAGAAGATGGCAAAGGATTATCCTTTGTGTGCTCTTGGTAATGGTTTAGCGGAGAAGCGGGCGTATAACTTCATGGAAAGCCTTAAAAACGCCTGGAAAGATCCTGCGGTCAAGTCCACAGTTATTGGTGGAGGGCTTGGTGCACTTGGCGGACTCGGTAAGACGATGACAGATGAGGATGACGATTCCTGGGGCCGTAATATGCTCATGGGCGGAGTAGGTGGTGCAGCTCTTGGCGGCGGCTTGGGCTTGGCATTAAACCCGGAATCCCGAGATAAGATCGTCAACAAATTTAATGAATGGACAACCAGTGATACGAAACCCCCAACACCGGGGCAGCAGCGGGCTCAAAATATTCAGGCCGCTGCAAACGAGATGCTTCCGGACACGCCTGCTGCCAAGAAAAGAGAGCAAGAAGCTCTAGAAGCTACGGGTAGCTGGGCCCCGGAGGCTACGACAGCCTCAGGCGTTGCAGGTACAGGTGGTGGTGCATATTTGTGGAATCGGTGGTTGAATAGAGGGAAGAACCCGGCAGATATGGCTCAATACCTCAGGGACAACCCTACCCTGTTTGACCCCAGAAAAGCAAAGAAGGGGAAGCTTGTTACTGATGGATTCGATGCGTTCGCGAAGGAATTCCCAGACTACGTAAAGGGTAAGGGCTTAAGCCCAGCCACCATCGGTGATCACTTTAGACATATGGACTCAAAGGAGGTAGCCGCACTTCGTGAGCTCTTTGAGAGTAAAGGTTTAGCACCTGCTTGGCTTGATGGTCGGCTTGACGACAAGGCCAAGGGTATTCTAGGTCGCTTGCATGATGCTGCTAAGCCAGGTATCCGAGGAAAAAACGTGGAGGATTTCGGAAGAGGTACCGGGTTTTTGAAAACGCTCGCTAAGGGCAAAAGCTTGCGGTATGTACCCAAGGGTCGAGCTGCTGCCACCGTGGCGGCGGGCGGAGCAGCAGTAACAGGTTTGTGGCAGCTCTGGAAGAAGTATTTGGGCGACAGATCGACTCGAAACGATGAAGCTGCGGCCCTCAGGGCACTTGAAGGCCTCCGGAACCCAGGGAAATAAATTAATCATGGCTCATGTAAAATTCATATCACCCAGCGGTTGGGACTTTGACAGTCGTATTGTTACTCCAGTGAAGTGGAGTAGTCGGGGGCTGCTGGGTGCTGATCGTCAGGAGTTCTTGAAAAGTGCCAGTGATTCTTTTGCAGGTCAATTGGACCGCATAAAGTTCGCAAAAGACGAAGTCCCGCTGCATGTGATTGCCCTCGGCTCTAGTGAGGCTTACGGACCTAATCGCAACGGTGACGGGTTCAAAGAGGCTACCTGCCGCCAGTATCACGACACTTTTGTGAAGTTTGCCAAGGTTTTTCGAAATCATAAGAACAAGGCCGAACGGGGTGACCCTTACTACGGCATCGTTAAAGCATCAGCGTATAATGAGGACATGCGACGAGTGGAGTTGTTGCTCGCTCTTAACGCTGAAAAGTCTGCTGCGGATCGCAATGGCGGTTTCGTGGCGGACACTGAGCTGGAAAAGGTCGCTCGTGGTGAAGATATTCCGGTAAGCATGGCGTGCCGTGTTCCCCACGATACTTGCTCCTTTTGTAAGCATGCGGCAAAAAACCGCAATGAATACTGTACCAGGGAGAAGTGTGCAGCCGGAGGATGTAAGTCCAACCTAACTCGGTTGGTCAAGGTGGCTGGTGATTTGCATCACCTGCACGTAGATAACCCGAACCCGACTTGGTTCGATATTAGTCGCGTCTTCCGTCCAGCTGACCGTATCGCTTACGGAGCCAAAGCGGATTATCTAACAAAAGCTGCGTCTGATGAGGGCCTGTTCGACATGCAGGATTACATCAAGGCGTCAGCGAGTTCAACAGCTCCCCTGGACGTTATTCTTTATCAGGCAGGAAATCACGGAATGTGGTCCGAGAAGTTGGCGGCCCAGGTACGACTAGGCTACGGTATGGCATCCGCAGAAGGGTACAAAACGTCGGTAGATATCAATAAGTACCGATGTTTTGTAACTAAGCCGTTTCCCGTGGAAAAGCTGGCGTCGTTCGGATCAGACAAATGTAATAACCAGTTAGCGGCTATGGCCGATCGTCAAGTTATCTTGTCGTTGTCGGATTATGCTCGGCTTTCCAATAAGGAAGAGCACGTTAAAAGTGCTGCCAGCGTACTTCCGGGCATTTATACCCGCATGACTGAGGATGAATCGCTGCCCCTTCGGCTGGAGCAGGGTGGTTGCGATTTCATCGACAAAACAGCGAGTGAGGATTCTAGGATGCTTGCTGCTACTGTTTATCCGGAGTATTCTCTGAGTAAACAGGCAGCACAGGATCGGAATTTCTTAAGTTGTATTCGGCGGCAAAATGCTCCCGAGTTGGTATCGTTTGAAAAAACAGCCTCGTGTGATGAGGCTGGCGAAGAGCTTGCCAGGGAATACTCGATGTATAAACTGGCAGCTTTATGGCGTTCAGCCGCGTCAGACGATAATTTTCCATTGACAGTTAGGTTGTCACTTCGTCAAAATCAGGTCTTAAACTAATTGGACTTTAGACGGAAGTCATAACCGTTTTAGCAAGGAGTGCGTAAATGACTATTTCTGCAACGCAGTCGATGAATAGTATCGACAGATTTTTGCAGGAAGTCGCCGCCACCGAAAAGACAGCCGCCGAAGCTCACACCGAGCCCGGTAGCGTTGGTGGCTCGACTGAACATCCTGTAAAGGACGTGGATGACTTCACCGAAGAAGCTAAGGAAGGTTTTCGATCAGCTGAGAATGACGCTGATGTGAAGGCTGACCAGGGCCCACCTTCTGTGGACAACACGCCCGAAGGCGTAGCCGATAAAAAGGCTTACGATTGTGACTGTGAGAACGGTTGCGAGAAGTGTGAGAAATCCGCAGTTGATGGCAAGTCTGAGTCCGGGGGCATCAATCCCCCAGGCACGGCGGCTGAAGATCAGCTTCAGATTGGCACGAAGAAAGAGCCTACCGGTCAGGATCCTTCTGTTGAGACTTCCTCGGCTAAGGCTGAGAAAGAAGATCCTGCGTCCGCCCCTGATGGGCACGTGGGTCATTCGACGAGCCCCGCTCGTACGAACAACAGCGAGCTTGATGGTTTCAAGTATGCTGAAATGAATCTTGACCAGCTGGCCAAGACCGCTTCGGACCTGGGTAATGGACTGCTTGTTACTGTTTCAAACATGAACAAGGCTGCCGAGGAAGACGAGGGCGACGACGAAAAGGATGAGACCGAAACGCCGGAAGTCAAAGAAGCTCGGGCTGACGTTGCTGGCCAAGCTGGCTGGGAACTTGCTGGGCTGCTGAGCGGCGAGTTCGACAAGGTCGCGGCTGACGCGATGGTTAAGGACACGTTGCATCAGATCATCGGAACTGCGAGTGCCGATGCAGAGAAGGTGGCCGAGTTCGTTTTCGCCTACAACGATGAGATGTCAAAACGAGCGGAAGGTGAAATGCCCGCAGGCATAGACCCCGCAGCTTTGGCAGGCGAAGAGGAAGCCGCAGCAGGGATTCCTCCCGAGCTGGCCGGAGGAGAAGCCGAAATGGCTGATGCGATGGCTGGCGGTGATCCGGGAGCTGCTGAAGGTGGCGAAGATATCGAGCAACTGGTTGCAGTATTGGAACAGCTCGGCATTACACCTGAAGAGCTTGAAGCGGCTATGGCCGCAGGAGCCGGTGGCGAGCCAGGCGGTGAACTGGGTGGCGGATTGCCAGCCGAAGCCGCTGATCCTGGGCTGCCACCTGAGGCAATCACTGAAGAGCCAGCAGCCGATGAAGCCGCGGGCATGGAAGTCGAAGCTTCCGCTAAACAGGCCGCAGCTAAAAAAGGCTCGGCAAGTAAGTCCACACGAGACTACATCCAGGAAGTCCTGGAGCGGTCGCGTCGTTAATCAATTTAACTAACAATTCACGGAGGAATCCGATATGAATACTAAACTTGCTGCTCAGGCAGTCGAATTTGTTGCAGCCTCTTCGGCTTTGACAGACCGACTGATGAGCGAAGTTCAGTCGAATCGTGCGGAAAAGCAGGCCGCAGCTCAAAAGCTGAATGCTGTGCTTGACCGCATGCTTGAAACTGGCTGTGTGGCCCCACATCAAAAGCAGGCAGCTGCTGCGATGCTGGAAGATCACAGTCAGAGTTTGGACCTTTTGGTCAATGCTGTTAATAAGATGCAAAGCTATAAGCAAGCATCTGAAAAGGCAGCTTCTGATTTGGGTCAAGCCGTCACGGAGAAAGAAGCTGGAGTTTCGACTTCAGGTTCTTCAACGGATAGTTTGAATGGTCCGTATGTGGGACGTCGTACTTCTGAAAAGAAGGCTTCGGACCTGGCAATTTTGGCAGTTCTGGACGCACCACGTTCATAACTTTTACACACAAAGGCTCTGAGCCTTAATGGTTCAAGGAGGACATGATTATGGCCGCTCCACGGCAAATGACCGCCAACACTCTGAATGCTCTCAAAGGTTGGCCACAAATGAATGCAGTTGATTATCACGCGGAGCTCGATTCGGGCATTCCGGGTGCTGATCTTCCTGTACTAGCAGGTGCTGTTGTGCAACTTAACGCAACTGGCAACTTTATCTTGGGCGTCGGCACTGACTCAGTCATGCCGCTGTTCCTTTTCAACAGCTCGGACGATCCCGATGTTAGTAACGATGGCGGCGACGCTTCAACTGACGCGGGCGTGTTCGTTCCAATCAGCCCAACTGGCCAGGCAATGGCTCTTGTTGCGGTTGGTGCTTATGAGTTGGTCAGCACGGCTTATGTCGACGCTGCGTATGCTCCTAACGATCCGCTTACCGCGGATAAGTCGGGCGGCGGAAACCCGGGGCAGCTCCAGGGCGGCACCATGTATACCGACATGATTGTTGGTTTGGTTTCTCGCGGCGTTGTCGACAACGGTTACGGAAAGAACGCTCTGGCGTTCTGGCCTTGCCCTGTCTTCCCTACATAATCCTACTGCTGCTCAGGATACGAGCAGCTTTTTAATACAAGGAGGTCATCCCAATGGCTAACTCAACTGTCATGACTCAGGAAGAATCAAAACTCCTGAGCCAAGCGATTTTTGAGAAACTCTCTTCACAGGATCGTTCGCTTGAAAAGCAAGCCGTAGACGCGGTTAACGACTTCACTCGAACAAAGATGCGTGAAGACGGTTTCTACCGTCGAATCATGCCGCCTATTCCGATCAGCAATGACGATCTCGATCGCCAGGTTGACACGGACAAGCCGGTTAAGATCGTGGACAAGGAACCGGATAGCCCTGCGGCTGTCTCGATCCCGTTCGCGACGCTGCCCACAAACCTGTACATCAAGGGCGACAGGTATCGTGTGCACTTCGATCGAATTGTTACTCCGAAGTTCACCAAGGACGTTGATGAACTTCGTACTTGGTACATGGATATTCGTCAGGTTCTTAGCGACAACGCTATCAAGGACATGCTGGCGGAAGAGGACGGTAAGTTCATCAGTGCGGTTAATACTGCTCTGGTTGGCCCCGGACTCGTTGTTCCTACTTCGGGAACTGTCCAGTATCAGCAAATTGCCGGTGGTATCACTCGTGATACTCTCTGGGATTCGCTGAAGATCATGCCCGGTACGCCGTCGAACCTTGAAGTTCACTGCGTGCTGCTGAACAACATCACCATCAAGGAAGTTGCGAAATTCACTCGTAACGAAATGGGCGGTGATTTGAGCGAAGAGATCATGCGTAATGGCTGGACTCTGAGCGAAGCAATGGGCGTGAAGTGGGTCATCACGATTAAGAAGGGCCTTGTCCCGGCTAACACGATGTACCACTTCGCTGATCCGAAGTTCATTGGTAAGAGCTACATGCTCGAAGATACGACCATGTACATACGTCGAGAGGCGTACTTCATCGAGTTCTTCGCGTACGAGTCTCTGGGTGGAACGCTTGGGCATACCTCAGGTCTGGCCCGAGTGGACTTCACTTAGTAGTCATAGTTACGGCAGTGACCCCCGGGGGCGACCCCGGGGGTCCTACCCTTTCCTATAGGAGCCTTAATTATGGCCGCAGCATTTCCAGGACCATACGTCGATCAAAGTCTCACCACGCGTGGGCCCTTCTCGCCGACGTCCGCTCCCGCTCCCGTCACTGATCCAGCGGATCTTGGCGAGACTCGAGTGTACAACACCGATCGGGCTCAGATTCGTGGTCAAGATTATGCATCGCAAGATGGTAATACACCGAAATCCTTCCCACCGAACTCCTGGCAGCCAGGATATGACCCGTACGCCGCTGATGGCGGATGGGCTTCGTATCTTGACAACTCCGGCGGCTAGTTGGGTTAAATTCCAGAATTTGGAGAACAAAGCATGTCTGAAGAAAAGCAAGCAACCCTGCCTGATCCGCGGGACGCGTATAACAAGCTTTATCAGGACGTGCATGCAGAAGTCTTTCTGGGCAAACTAGCATCCTACGGCATTCAGCCCACAACTGAAAAAGAAGCCGCGGACTTGTTTGCTATTGCCGGACAACTGCGTGACGTCGAAGGCTCTGAGAAGCAAGCCGCGGACCAGAGTCGATTTGGGGGAGCATCTGATGCTCTCGGAACTATCATAAACCAAACACCTGCCGGTCAGCAGCAAGCAGTTGCCGCTAACCAGCAAGCCATCAAGCACGCTGTTGATCAGCTTTCGGAAGACCCCAGCATTTATAATGCTGTGCTGTCCCTGAAAGCTGCTGAAGCTGCTGTGTTGGCTGGTGATAAATAAGGAGAGACCAGATGACTCACAGTTTTAGCGTCGACGGTAAAACGATGGACACTAGCTGTCTGTATTCGACCGTCAAGAACATTAGTGGGAGTTCAAAGATTTTTGGCTTCCTGCCGCCGCACGGTCGCACGCTAGGTGTCGACGAAGAGTTCACCGTTTTCGGTGATGTTCGCCAGGGGCTTGGTGGCAATCGTGGCTCAGACCGTAGTGTGTCTCGTAGAGACAACGCCGCGTTCGAGGCGTCAATTGAATCCGGAGATTTGGAGATTCTAAGTACGCCCAGTCCTATCCTTCAGGATATTGCGACTGAGCTGCCCAAAATGCTTCAGCTTTCTAGCGGTACGTTAAGCACCGTTGATCCTTGCTGGCATAACTCACTGTAACTTTTGGTTACGAGTAGTGCTCTAGAAGGGGCTGGTCGGTTATAATATGACCGCCCAGCCCCTTTTTTTTACGGAGAGGTCTTCTGCATGCTCAGCCTGTTTACGCCTACACATAAGCCCACCTACCTGGTGGAGGCTTACAATTCTCTAAAGCTCCAAACGGTAGAGAATTGGGAGTGGGTAATTTTGCCGAATGGCCCCGAGGCGAACATTCCGGAAGTAATTACTCGAGACCCTCGCGTGAAGGTTGTTACGAGTGGAAGCAACCTTCACAACATCGGTGCCCTGAAGCGGGCGGCTTGCGACGCAGCAACGGGCGATGTTTTTGTAGAGTTCGATCACGATGACTTGCTGGTGCCCGGGGATACGCTGGCTTCGATTGAAGAGAAGTTTCAAGAGGGTGCCGGATTTGTTTATTCGGATGCCGCAGTTTTTCGCTACCGCCCTGGCGATGTTCCGCAATTTAAGCAGTATTGTTATTCGCAGGCTCACGGCTGGCAGGACTACGAGGTTTCGGTCTACGGCAGGAAGCTGGTGGCAACAGAGTCATTTGACGTCACTCCCCGGTCGCTCTGCGAAATTTACTACGCCCCGGATCACGTACGTTGCTGGTCTCGTAAAGCATATTACGAGGCAGGAGGCCACAACCCTGAACTGTCCGTCTGCGACGACCTGGAGTTGATGATTAAAACGTACCTGACAGGTGCACCGTTTGCTTACACGGGCGGTTGCCATTACCTGTATCGTATGTTCGATCACAACACGGTCATCATGAGAAATCAGAAGATACAAACTACAACAAAGGCACTGAAAGAGGAGCATTTTTCTAGCCTGGTAACGGCTTGGGTTCAGCGAGAGAAGAAAAGCACCTTGGATATCACTGAGTTGCGTAAGACCGGCTGGGTCGCGGACAAGCACCTGAGTCAGGGCTTTGGCATTCAGCAGTATGGGCACATAACGGCGGATGACGAGTTGCAGCGTTTAAGCGGCGTTCAAGTGCGTGAGTTCATGAACTTGGCATATTCCGCACTCGTTCCTGGGGGATATTTAACCATTGTTGTGCCGGAAGTGCATTCGGGACTTGGTTATGCTGACGTGGAATGGAGATCACATTTCAGCTTGATGAGTATGTCTCCTTATGTCAGGCGAAATATAGCGGCTCGTAACGGAAACGTTCGCTGCAAGTTTCAGCAGGTGCAGGTAACTGAGGTTTACCCCTCGGATTGGCACCGTGATAATGAGTTCAAGTATTTACGGTTTGAACTTTGTGCCCTGAAGGGGCAACGGCAGCCGGGGCTCAAGCACATCTAGATCAGCTACTGAGGTTTACCTTCGGTACCTAACATTGTGATAATGTTTTTGAGGTCCGAGATAGCGGCATCCCGTGTTCGCGATTCGATTCAAATAATAGTGTCGGGATAATTCAATGGTTAGTAATTCCTGTAGTGATCAAAATCAGATTACGCCCAAACAAACCGTGGTAGATGGTTGTGCGGTACTTCCAAAGTTCCAATGTCATGAAGTGCAAATGGGGCAAGATGCTCGCCTGCTTTGGCACATGAAGGACCCGGAGGGTGAGGACGTAGATTTAGCGACGTGCATCACTAGCTGCTCGGATTCATCCTCCGACGGCGAGGTCTTTGACGCTGCGGGTACTCCTGACTGCGGGATAGAGCTTCGCTTGCGTGAAATTACAGGAAATGATCCCGCTAAAGATAAAGTGCATTGCGTGGCTGTTGAAGTCATGGATGCCCCTACGGGCTATGTCCGGGCTGCCTCATTGCCGGATGAGATCGTGAGAGAGCCGGGAGTCTACATGGAGGAGTGGGGTCTGTTTACCGCGGATCATCGCATGATCTTCTCCAATCAGTGCTGCACGTTTATTCGGCGGGGACTGTTCGGATTAGACAGCAACGTCAACAAGCAAAACCTGGGGCCGCCTACCCTTGAGGAGATTCGATTATCCCTGCGGGATAGCTCACGAGCAGACAACACGCTATTGGATGACGTAGAGTTTGATGCTGCTGAGATGGCCCAGGCGGTTGTGCGGCCGTTGCAATATTGGAATGAGATACCGCCACCGCTCCGCCCTGCTCAAACAACTAAGACATTTCCATTCCGGGGGATGTGGCTGCTGGGCATACAGGCTTACCTGATGGATATCGCCGCAAACAACTACCGGCGTAACGACCTGCAATACAATGCAGGGGGAGTAGCCGTAGCGGACAAAGCCAAGGAGCAGGCTTACGCTGCCGCGGGGGGTCGTTTGATGCAGGAGTTCCAGAACCAGGTTCGAGCTAAGAAGATAGAAGTTAACGTTGCACTATTTTCTGGCAGCATAGGGTCATCCTATGGCGGTTTGTTCTACTAAGAGGTAAGCCATGACTGATTCCACAAGTGGGTTGCCTGTTTCAACCAACTACAACATCTCTTGCGAGGAGAATCCGTGTCCTCCAGGCTGCGAGGATGCGTTTGACATGGTTCATGTTTCCTACCTCATTCGAGGAGGGACACGTGTCATGTGGCAGTTAATTCCGGAATTTAGAGACCCACTTCCGTGGGCTTTCCAGCTCCAAGTAGGGAAGACGGGGGACGAGAACGCAGATGACTGGACCGACGTAGGCTTGGCCGTCGAGAACACCTGTTACTCGATTGATTCGACTAAGCGTGTCTACAGCAAGACTCAGAACACGCATTATCGCGTAAAGCTGACAACGTCGGTTGCTGTTTACTACTCGCAGCCAGCAGCAAAGTCCGGAATACTGAGTGTGCGAGACTGGCGGATTGCTAACGAAATAGTGCGGAAGGAGAAACTGCGGTTCCGGTACACGTCCCAGGACGGATACCTGCTCAAGCGTCGAGCTAGCGGGGAGAATTGCACAAGTTGCCTGGATCTTCAGACGAATGAAGTCACAAATCCGTATTGCCAGGAATGCTGGGGAACCGGCAAGCAGTGCGGGTACTACTACCCTCTGTCCTGCATCTGGGCTGATTTGTCGCCAAAAACACGGCGGATGCATATTGACGATCAGGGTCGCCGCGGTACCGTGAACGACATCGTTGTCACGGGGCGTATGCTGATGTTGCCACTGATTGACGAGCAGGATGTTTGGGTGTCCCGCAAAACGGACGATCGGTACTACATTCATTCGATCCAGGACGTAGCGGAAATTCGTGGCGTCCCCCTTGCAGCAAATGTTGAATTACGGCCTGCTCCGTTCACTGACGTAATTTACGAAATACCCATTCCGCAGCAAGACGCATGGCTTGCCGAACACTGTTAACGTAGAATATCGAAATGCCGCACATCCCTCGAAGACTTGCTCCCTCCGGTTCGCTTGGTGCGATTGACGCCCCTCGGGCGGCTCCGCGAAGCACACAATCGAAACCGCCAGTCCCCTACATGGGGTCGGGCAGCGGGGAGGTGAATCCCGTGCGTAAAAAGATGCGGGGTAACAGGATGATAGGGAAGTTGAGCATGAAGGATTGGGACGTGGACCCCATGCGTGTGATAAAGCAGCTACTTGGGAAGGAGATGAACGCCGATGAGCACAGCGGAATGGTGTCCGACGCCGGGCGATCCTCCTGAGAAGGATGCATGCGGCACGCAAAGCACGATTAACGTGGGGTATCTCTGCGAAAACGGGTGGCAGCCTCTCCTGATTACAGGTTTTCTCCGGGACTTGCTCACGCGGCAATGGGCAGACCCTACAAACATTGTGAGCCCAGAGAATAAGCAATACGTCTGGAGTGAGGAGCAGACAAGCGGTATACTGATTGAAAGTGTTTACCGTTATAGGGCTGATCTCGTAGAGAAGCGGCCTGCCATAATGATCAAACGAAACTCTTTCCGGAATATTCAAACAGGATTTGCTGGGCAAATTTTCGGAGCGGGTGAGGCGGCATACGAAAACGAAAAGGGTGCGATTAGTCGCCACACGACTCTCTTTGTAGGGTCACACACTCTTTTCTGCATCCATGGGACGGGTGCTTCAACAGAGATACTTGCGAATGAGGTACTGGCTCACGTTGTGGGTTGCATTTATCCAATTCGCCAGCATCTAGGACTGAGACAGTTTTCAGTCACGGAAGTCGGGGACATTCAAGAAATTGAAGAGTCAACAGAAAACTATGTGGTTCCTATAACAGTTGGGTGGGGCTATGAGCACACCTGGCAATTGAAGTTGGAATCACTTCCCCTACAGGACGTGTCTATTACAGGTATTCTTGGAGGCGATCCCGGGGCTGGCGACGGAGTCAGCATAGGAACGACTTACCAGGGACCATAACTATCGAATCAATTATGGCAACGGAGGCCAGATAATGGCAACTTATGTACTTCCACAGGTTCTGGTATTTCAGGACTTCACAGTGCAGCCCTCGGTGGCTGCTAACCCTCTGTCAGCACACATTGCTGGCGGTAACGCATTTCTTGTGCGTTATGAGGACTCTGACGAACAAGCTTTTGGCGATCTTGGTCTGTACGACAACGCCAGCAGCGTTGCGACCGAGTGGCCGAACCGGCCAGCCGGTGCTGAAGTCGATCAGAGTTACACCAAGCTTTATATTCAGGATGCTCTGCTTCAGTATTTCACTGATCCGCTGAGCACCGGCAGCACGATTGAAGTGACGTCTGGTTCCTCGAACCAGATTTCCTCGGATACGGTCAACTGGTCGTCCAACGGGGCTTTTGCCCGTAACGCCGACCTGTACGACCGAGATGTGGCAATCGGCGATGTAATTCGCGTTCGTGGCGTTCCTACGGGCCCGTCTGCGACCGGATCGGCGGTTACGCTCTGGACTTACGTTTCCGGGCTGATTGCTGATGAGGTTGCAGCAGTTGTTGGTGCGGCAGCCGTTGATGCGGCCAACGCAACTACTACCGGATTCACCGAGTCGATTTCGCAGACCGGTGGCGACGAGAACTGCGTTACCGCAGCCATCGACGCGTCGTCTTACGACGGAACGCCTGATGGACATCCGACGGAAACCTACACCATCACCGTTCTGGATAGTTCAATTAACATGGACTATACCACGGCTCGTCTTCGAGTTGTGTCTGCCAGCGGTACTGATGACGTAGCAGAAGTTACTCCTGCGGCTTCCGGCTCGCCTACGGCGATCGGTACTCGCGGACTGACTGTCACGTTTGCTGACGATGACACGGCTGCTTGCTCGCTGTCTGCCGACAATGACGCAGTTAGCTATAACGACTTGATCTCAGGTCAAGAGTTCACCGCGGCTACGACGCAGAACTTTACGGCAACGACCGCTACTTCAGGCGGAACCTACGAAAGCACCGAAGACACCACGTACATCGTGGAAGTCACTAAGGGCGGCGTTTTCGCAGACAGTCCTGAGATTTCGGTTAGTACCACCAACGGTACCGACCAGAGCGGTCCTCACATCGTTACCGGTACTGGCGTGGATGTCACAATCGGTACGGACGCGGTTACGATCCAGTTTGGTGCCTCTGCGGCCCTGAACAAGGGTGATCGTTTCTACGTGGCTGTCACAGGCGTTGGTTCTGGTCCTGTTCGGACTCTTAAGCTCGGACAGAACTTGGATGAGAACTACCTGGCTGGCGACGAGGTTGGAGTTGAGCTTTACATCCGTAAGGCCAAACTTGAAGTCTCATCCAACCGTACAGGTGCGGCTCCGCTGACGAACTGGGATCAGTCTGAGACTGAGATCACTGTCAACTCCGGGATCATTGCTTACGATTCCAGCTGGACTGACAGCGGCGTGGCTTTGCCTCTGACTGTTCACTCTTCTGCTGATCAGGATTACGGAACTGTGTTTGTCGAGTATCGGGCGTGGCTGTCTGATCTGTGCAATAAGATCAACAGCATCTCGGATGTCGGAAACATCGATGACATTCCTGGTTCGCTGACTCCTGACAATCCCCTTAAGTGGGGAGTGTATCGAGCTCTCGGCAACAGTAACGGAACTCCAGTTCTGTATACTGCTGTTTGTGGGCCCGACGATCCCGACAACTGGGATGAGGTGTTTGAGATCCTGCTGACTCGCGATGACGCGTACAACCTGGTTCCTCTGACTCGTAATAGTACGGTTCAGGGACTCTATCAGGCCCACGTCAACGCACAGTCTTCCGCAAGTGAAGGTCTGTGGCGAGTTGCCTGGTTCAATCTCTCGGGCGTTCCTGAGATTCCCGTCGTGTCTGCCGGTTCAACTGTTCCGAACCACACGGCAGCCACTACAACTGATGGCGATCCTGCTCTGGCGGTGTTTGAAGATGATCCGTCTACCGCAGGAACGCAGTACACGATTGTTCGCGTGCCTGCGGCCAATGCTGCGTTTGACGCCAACGGTGTACGGCCTGGCGACATTGTTCGTGCTCTTTACACGGGCGATGGTTTCGGCAACTTCACTTACAGTGAATTTGTTGTGGACGCGGTTCAGTCGGATAACCAGCTTCGCGTTAAAACCGGGCCTGGTGCTCCGATCTCGGTTCCTGCCAAGATGGAAATTTGGCGTAACTTGTCCGCAGGGGAAGAGGCCACTGAAGTAGGTAAGAATGCTGGGTCGTTCAACGATCGTCGTATTCGAGCCACGTGGCCTGACCAAATTGAGTCGTCCGGTACGATTCAGGAAGGTTATCACCTGAATGCTGCTCTCGCGGGTCTTGCATCGGCTGTTCTGCCGCAGCAGGGACTGACTAACGTCGAGGTTGGCGGGTTCAGCAGTACGCAGCGTACGAACGATAAGTTCAACAAGCCGCAGCTGGATTCCATGGCGATTGCTGGTGTTTGGATCGTTCAGCAGGCACTTGACGGTGAAATCTTCACCCGACATGCCGTTACGACTGGCGATTACGAAAACATCAACGATCGTGAAGAAATGATTACCCGTAACGTCGATAGCATCAGCTACCGATTCAAGGATTACTTCGAGCCGTTCATTGGCGTGACGAATGTCACTCCGAGCATGGAAGACGTGATTCTTGGCGGACTCAATAAGTTGATTCGAGTACTTCGGATGGAGCGAACAACGGTCTCCCTGGGTGGCCAGTTGATCTCAGCTGAGGTTGATCGATTCTACGTTTCAGAGATTTTCAAAGATCGTTACGTGGCGTACATCACGCTGTCCGTTCCGTACGCTCTTAACAACATTGAACTGCATCTCGTAGTCTGATGTCCCGTCGGTAACCGGGGCATTATGCCCCGGTTACCTTTTCAATTTTGACTAATCGGTTGTGGCCGACACCACGACTTAATTTCGAATCAAGGAGTGATTCATTATGGCTAACGTTTACGCACGACAGCAGACAGGTTACGGCGGCTCTTTTGCCTCCGACATCGCTGCTTTGACTATTGCGGGTAATCCCAACTCTCAGTTGGGGATTGTGCAGAATGTGCAAATTTCATTTGCTCAGCAGATTGCCCGAATTTACGATGTTTCTAACGGCGGAGTTTCTGGCGGAGCAGGTCCGCTTATTGACGCCGCTGGCGGAGTTGTACCCGTGTTCTATGTTGGCGGTAGAACCCAAGGACAAGCAACTATTGCTCGCGTCTTGGGTCCACAGTCGTCGGCGTTGTGCGACTTCTATACGGCTATGGGTAACGTCTGTAATCCCCAGGATTTGTCGTTTACCTTTCGGGGTGGATGTACACCCTCTGGCGGAGCAGGTAGCACGGCGGTGAAGGCGGTCATTGGAAATGCCAAAGGTACAGCACCTTTTAACAAGGTGATGTACACGATTCAGGCAGCAGTGATGACCAACATGGGCGTCCAGGTCGGGTCTCAGGACATGATTGTGAATGAAAACGTCACACTCATGTTTGCTAACCTGGATTGTCAGGAAGTTTAGAAGATCGCTTTGACACGATTCGGTAAATTCCGGATTTTAAGGGGGCGGCCTGGCCTGTCTGGGTCGCCCCTTTTTTTAGAGCCTTGAGCTCCAAACGCACCGAAAGGTGAGATAAATATGAAGTCAAAACCAACCCCACCCGCTGTTTTTTCGGCTGACGGTGACGGGGTCCTCGCTACTAACGTGGTTGACGACCTGGCCATTGAACGGTCCTTGGAAAACGGCAACGTCACTGATCAGGAAGCTAGTGGGGATCAGGCTTCGGACCCGTTCCAGACGGCGTCTAGTCATCATAATAGGCTGGAAGAGGATACTCCTCTCCGGGTAGGGCGTGTGCTTCTCGCGTTACCGTATGTCCATTGCTATAAGGTTCAACTATCCGGCAGGACAGTCGCTTGCGTCGCGACGGCTTTAACGCACACTGCTATGACGCCCACAGGTGTCAGGTCTATTGAGACCATTCCGCCTAATTCCCAGGTGGTTATTTGGCAACCTAAAGGGGCAAAGCTTGCATACATCGTGGGGGTCATCCCCGTTGCTACGATGGCTGACAAGCTGAACATTTCGGATCATATTCAGCAGGCGGGCAACTCCGGACCAAAGAAGGTGGAGTCTGTCCGGACTATCCCTAAATCGGTTGAAGATGCCTTCGGTTGGGTTCCGCAAAGCAGCGGGCGACCGATGGACGGCACCCACGGCGAGTGGGGTCGCTTCGCAGAAACCGGGGTCGGTGTCTTCATCGACACGTTTCAGGCTTACTTGCGAGTCAACGAAGTCTGCGGCCTATGGCTGAACTATTTCGATAATTACGCGAAGCTCGCTGCGTTGTCGTTAAATGTCATGTCGTACTGCGAAAACGTCATGCAGACGTATGATGAGGGGGAGAATTTTTCGCTTGTCGGGCATTGCACTTTCCCCTGGGAAGCTACGGGCATGTACAGGTCCGGGGATAAATTCTCTGAAACAAACGATAAGAAGCAAGTGCAACTAGACAAGCAGTTTCCTTTTGCTGAGGAAGATATTGAAGACCTCTCTCAAACCCCGGTATATCGGCTGACAGACTATACCGGATACCTGGGGCAGGGCTGGAACCGTACCTTGATGCTGCCTGCTGCCGAGAGCGGCAAGCGGCTGATGACGGACACCGACAACGATACGGGCCTTTTCAACGAATTCCTGTCGTTGGATGGTGCCTACTCCCTGCGTTCAGCAAAATCCGTCTTCATTGCAAAGTACCCGCTAATTCCAAATCCCCGCCGTGTTCGATCCCCGGAGGACGCTAAAGGGGATGATCTCATGGGACTTGATGACTATAGGTTCAGCGGAAAGTTCGGGAAGGGGGATGCTCACAAAAGCTTTGAGTGGGATACCTCGGATGTCAAAGACCTACGGAATCTGATGAAACCTGCGGGCATTCTTGACATGATTGCCCACCACTACAATTGGAAATCGACGTTTCCTTTTTACTACCACAAAAAGGATTACCGCTATCCCCAGGAGAACGATTCTGGTAGTGCGTTTCAAAATGTAAGTTTCTACGTGGGTAACTTCTCTGAGGCGTATGTTGAACTCGGGGGAAGTACCAGGCTGAAAATCAGCGATGCCTACGGTGAAGTTGAGTATTACAACACGGCATCCTTCTTCACGTTGACAGATGATGGCAGCGTGCTCATCGGGGATGGTTACGGCTCCCAAATAACCATGACCGGAGGTCAAATCCGGTTAGAGGCTGGGGGCGACGTTATGCTCATGTCGAACAGCCGGGTAGTGACATTGGCCAGGGAAGCCATTACTCGTACCAAAGACAGCATTGATATTTCGTCAAGCGATAAGGACATCCGTATTCGCTCGAAGAATAATCTGCAAGTGTCTGGGGGTGCGTTGCTGTTGGAAGCCACCAACACAGGCTCACATCAAATTTACAAAGACAGAGTTGGTGAATTTGTTCAAGCGGCTGGCATTACCTTGCTAAGCAAGGGTGGCTCTGTGAACCTGCTGACGAAGGATTACTATTTACGTACGGGCATACTGGATGCTCCTGTATATGGGTCTGGGAGCTTGTCTTTGGGCAGGGTTATCACGAAAGCGGCTGATGGGACCGGGGATGTGGTCATAGACGTTGCAAAAGGCAGGGGCCGCTATTTGAATTATGCGGCTCAACAGGATTTCTACACAGGCGGCCATCTTGGTATCTGGCATTCGCCCAGGGGCGGGAATGTCAATGACTCCCCAAGTAAACAAATTGATAAATGTCACTACTTCAGTCCGATATTTTCAGCGATCAGCGGCCCTACTGTAAATGACAGCCATTTTTTGACATGCAATGAAGGTCATATTGCTTCTAGTGCTAGCGTTTACGCTACGCAACATATGCAGTGTGTCGAAAACCTGGGGTGCCGAGACGGGGTAAAGGGGGTGACAGCAACAAATAAAACCGCCACCTCTGACTTTCCTGCATCCCTGAAAAAGTTCATAGACGAGTTTTGTGAATATATCAATGACTCGCTCATTGAGCAGGGCAGGACTATATTTGATGATGCTTTCAAGGATAGGTGGTGGCAGGAAAACCAACCCGGTAATGACTCTCTTCTCGAAAACGAGATTGGGTTTTCATATCGGGATATGTCTGAAATTCAGCAAAAGGCGTACGGGTACTCTCCGGAGAAGTTTTTCTTGCTTGAAACGCGGTACCAGCAGTTAGAGCGTACGAATCTCGCAGGGGGCGGATCTCAGGCTTGGAAGGAAGATCCTGTATTGTATCAGGGTAAAGAGCTCTACCCCTGGCCTGGTAAGATTAACTGGGAGGATAATGATACTCTTCTGCGTTACAAAAATCCCCCGGCAGGTGGTGGTTTCGCCTTTCGATTGTTTAATCCTGCCGGACACGCTCAGGACCGGGAAACGTTCCAGGAAGATTATGAAGAACCTAAATTTGAAGATTGGGATCGAAAGACGCCAGCTTCAGAATACAAAATGTAAGGAAAATTATGCTAGACCCTGCAAAGCTCTCAGAAGAAGAACAGAAACTTGTTGCTGAAATTGCTGAAGCCAAAGGACAGACAGTTGAAGAGGTCCTTGTCGGCCTTGGACACACATTACCACAGGCTCAGGATAAGGATGCGGTAGTATCTCTAGAGGGCGATCCCGCGGCAGAAGTAGCGGTCCCGGAAACTCCAATTGCTGTTGCCGTTGAAGAACCTACCGAAGAGTTGGAAGTTCCAGAAGCGGTCTCCCCGACTGAGCTGCCCCCTCCTCCGGCTGCGGTCGAGGAAGAAGAGCCGGAGTCTGCTGTCGAAGAAGAAGGGGAGGTGGAGCCAGGCGGCACGTTAGCTGACGTTTGTCATCATTGTGGATGGGATCAGACTGAGGCAGTTATTCCAGAGCCCGCTAAGTCCGACAAGCTTGCGTTTCTTCAGTCAATACTTGGCGGCATTCCTTTCACCAAAAGGTTTGAGTTATTCGATGGTAACCTTCGTGTTACCTTCAGAACTCTGACCGTTAAAGAGATTGATCTGTTGTACGAGTCAACTTACGAAGCTCAACAGGCAGGAAAGATTCAGACAACTTCGGATTATTACGAGTACCTGAATCGACTTCGTTTGCATTTGCAGCTGGTGAGTGTGACCGGTAAGCGAGTTTCATTGCATCACAGTCTGCCGGACGGCCTAAACTCAGCAGTGAATTCGTCTTCCAAGCAACACTGGGATGAATTTTTGAAGGAGAAAAGCCTATACAAAGAAGATGTGTCTTTACCTCTTCAGGTCCAAGATTACATATTGGATAATGTGTTGGCTACAGAGCAGTTGTTGCGTGTAGCTACATTTGAGTGCCAAAAATTTAACAGGCTGGCAGCCAAACTGGAGGCGAGAGTTGATGATTCGGATTTTTGGAAAGAGACCGGGCCGCTGTCTTGACTTTACGAACCGCGGCCCGCGGGGTTGTGGATTACGCACAAGCGGATCTGCAAGATGCAACCTGGTGGCGACGTTGGCGGTATTTAGTACGGGCAATGAATGCTGATGATCATGTAAAGCTCCTGGAGCGGGCTTTCAATTTTCAGCTGGCCTTGGTCTCTCACGGAAATTTGGGCTCAGACAATTTTAAGGCAGTACAAAACGAAGCGAAGGATATTTTTGAGGACATTGAAGGTGAAGTTCGGCCATGGCTGGGCAAGCGAACCAGGGAGGAGCGTTCAGCTGCTGAGAGGGAGGAGTTTGCTCAACTGTGGGAAGAAACGGCTGGGTTTGCACTGGATGACAAGGAAGCCGTAGCTGCGTGGGAGCAACGGGTGGCTGGTCATGTAAGTGATTCTGTTAAAACAGTTGAGGCGGCCGAGGCAGGCCAAGCTGAGCGAAGACAAAGATTTGATGAACGTCTCGAGGAAATCCGGCAAAAAAGGATACGACAGCAAGGACGCTAAAATATGATCGATCCATATATGCAGCTGCAAATGATGCAGCAAGCCGGAATGGGGCAATACATTCCAGGCGGGGGACTCTTATCACCTCAAGCTCACGGCGGAGGTGCCGCTCAGCTTGGAATGATGGCCAATATGTATGGCTCCCCGCTTGCTGGCGGACGCATGGTTGATAATTCACCCATGGCGGGGCTCGGGTTGAAGGGGCCTTTTGCTCCTTTAATGAATATAGCAGGTAATATGCTGCTTCAACCCATGATGCAGCAACATGGGTTACTGCCAATGGGAAATGCTGGGTCTTATCAGCAAGCTCGGCAGGCTCGTGACTATCTGCAAATGCAACAAGAGGTGGTTCAGGGTGTTAGCGGCAAGGATGCTGAAGGCATTTTTCGCAGCTTGCGTGGTATGGCAGCTATGTCCGGGGTGCCTATGGATGCCGAGCAGACAGCTGCTGCGAGGGGCCTGGCCGAATCTGTAGCTGCTGCGGGCCCGATGCTGGGGATAATTCACCCGGAATTGCTGGACGCTATTTCTGGAGAAGCAGGTAGCGTTCAATCATTGGCGGGCCGCCTGATGTCCGCGAATCGTTACCGGACTGACCCCGCGACGGGTGAGCTCGGTTACGGTACTGAATCTAACGAAAGGCTTGTGCAGGGGCTGTTTGACAAACTGTTTAGCCAGGACAACATCGCCCGGATGCAGGGGCTGCGTGCCGGGGAGATGGGTCAACTGTATGAACGCATGAGTGCGGAGGGATTAGCTGGGCCCAGCGGCAGTCTACGTGATCGAACAATTCGAGAGATTCAAGCCATCCGCAGAGAAGGGGGTTTTGATGCTCTTCAGCAAGAATCTGCGGGGCTCGGTCTCGATGGGGTACTTAATGACGACAACCTACAAACACTTTCCAATGCGGATTTGACTAAGTTAAGGGGAGGTAGTGAGACACTGCGTAACCGTTTGTCAGAGAACGATACCGCTAGAATCGCTACGCAGCTGCAAGACTACGTCAAATCAATAGCCGCAATTCGAGAGGTGTTTGGAGAGAATGGCGATCCAAACGCTCCCATGCCAAAGCTCATCGGAGCCCTGGAGGGACTTACGTCAGGCCGCATGCATCAATTCGATGCGAATCGGCTTAACACCATGGTGCGTGACATGCAGGCGTTGTCGCAGCAGTCGGGCAAGAGCATCGACCAGCTTGTTGCAATGAACCAAAACAACGCAGGGAACCTTCAACAATTGATGGGTCCATCTGCGGGGGCATTTGCACCTACGTCTACTGCTTATGGTACGACGGTCGGACAGGCTTTTCAGCAAGTAGGGGGAGCTACGGGTTTCGGCACACTCAGTCGGACAGAGGCGGAGGCCGGGGCTCAGTCGTTGTTCAACCGGGGTCTTGGTTCTGAAATGTCCAATGCGGTAGGTGCCCTTACTCGAATTGAGCAAGCGGGCGGCTTTGCGGATAACGACGCTGGCAAGGACCTGCGTGCTGCTCTCCAGTCCATTGATCAGGGAAAAGAGACTTACATTGATCAAGCAGGTGTAGAGCGTCTCACGCCTACCCGAGAACGAGAGTTTCGCAGTTTCATTGGCCGGGGTGCTGTTGACGGCATGAATATGGGCTCCTTCAACATGATGTTGGGGGATACCTTCGCAAACCAGGAAGCGTTGTTCAGCGATCCAAACCGCATGCGAGGTGCCGCTCGGCAGCAGTTCTTTGATTTTGAGAGGGAGGTTGATCGAACAGCCACTTCTCGGCTGATGGGTGACAAGCAAATTGCAGGACTGGATCGGGAAGATCGATATGGAGCTGCCCGTGCGATTTCAACCGCGGCCTTGGATGCGATGTTCGACCTCACCCCGGAAGAGCTGGTGAATCGGAGCACTCGCCGACAGGTGATGGTCGATGCTATCCAGCGTGAAGCGGCGGGAATCGGAGGGGTTGACTATGACGACGATGAAGCAGCTCTCATCGCGGATCAACTTTATGGTCAATCAAATCAGGTTGCTCGTGGGCGGGGTGCGGAAAGCACTGTAGCGATGGTGCAGATGCAGGGTCGTGCCGTCTCTGCGGCTCAGCGAAGCAAGGAAGCTCAGGTAGACGCCCGAGCAGGGCGTAATGCAGCTATGTCTCCGCTGGGCCCCAAGGGTGGCGGGTTGTCGCGGCTGTTCCAAGCACTTCAAACGCAAGGAGACAAGGGAGAAGATGCCGATCTTCCGTCATTGATTGGCGACATGTTTGGAACAGTGGACATCGATGCTGAAGATATAACACCGTTGATGCAAATAGTTGCTGATAAGGAAAGAAAGTCTGAGGAACTTGAGGCCGAATTGGACGGGCTGGATCCGGATGTCCTCATCACAGCTGACAGTGCTGATGAACTGCGAGGAGAGGAGGACGCAGTAACAGGCCGAAGAGTAAACGACGGCCGGTCGAAGTTTGCTGTCATCAATGAGCAGATTGAGCAGACCAATCAGGAGCTGGAAGATGCGGTACTGGATGTCCAGGAGGAAGGGCGTCGTATTGGTATCATAGCTGCCGAGGGCGACTTTAACGCTGATGATGTACGCCGAGGCCGGGAAGCTTTTGAGGATCTCGAAAATCGGCGAGACACGCGGGCTACGCGTAACCTGATTCGGTCTTCCACAAACATTACAGGAGCGGATAGAGACGAAGCCGCGGACAGTAAAATATCTGCCGCCGATATTCGAGCAATAGCACGGGTAGAGCGGGCAGAAGAACTAAAAGTTATCGAGGCCGTAACGCAAGCAGATTTAGGTGCAGATGCTGACACTCGGGAAGGGTGGGATCCCGTTAAGCAGCGTGTTGTTAAGGGCATGGAAGACAAGAAGGTCTCATCGAATCTTATTACCGAGGAATTCCAGCTAGAACGAAGACGAAACTTATACCGGGATGATGATTTGAAATCGGTCGAGGACCGTGTGACAGAGCTTACAAAGCAAAATCTTGACGATGAAGTTCTTGGTAACCTGAACGTACCCGCCCAAGATGTCATCCTGAGAGATCGAAGATCTAGGCTAAGCATGTCTGTAAGCCAAGACGATATTAAGGACCGTCGGCGGGAGATGATTGCAGCTGATCTTAAGAGGCTGAAGGCGGACGATCCGGCCAGGCAGGCGTTGGAGGACGCTCAGCTGAAAGACGAGGAGTTTACTGATGCGATGGAGTCGTTGAGAGCTACAGCGGAGTATAACGAAGAGGACGCAACAGAAGCGATTAGAACACGGACAAGGGCACGTACGACTGTGCTGAAGGACACTTTCGATCGTGCTCAGCAGCAATTGCTTCCCGAGGAGCAAATGGTAGCAGCTGGCATTCTTGAAGAAGGCCAGACGTTGCAGAATCGGGGAGAACTAAGAGAGCGGCTAGAGGCACTTGGCACCGTTGATGCCCTGGATGCCGATCTGCGGGAGAAGATGATCACAGGCACTGAGGCGGAGCAAAAAGAGGCCTGGACAGAGCACTTGAAACGCCAGGCCCAGGCTCGCGTGTTTTCTGAGCCGGAAGACGACGAGACCGCAGAAGTGGAGCGGGCGTCCAAGGCCGATTTGCGTAAAGCGAACACCGATTTGGCAATCATTGATGAACTGGGGAACGAGTTCCTACGTGATGAAACGGCTTTGGCGGGTAGTCCTCGCGGGGTGCAGGCCCTGCGTGATTTCAATGCGGCGAAGGACGCCCAGCAAACGATAGCAAATAAATTCGATGTCAGCAGGGGTCAGCTTTACGCGAACCCGTCATCCGTGGAATTTACGGAGAGACAGGAAGCTGATTTCAAAAAAGAGTTCAAGGAGATGAGCGGCGACGATCGCCAAGCCATACTTGAGGAGTTGCAGAGTTCGCCTAATGAGAGCATAGCGAGGAGGTTCTCAGACGAGACGGAGTTGAGGGAAGGCGATTTCATTGGCTACCAGAGAACAAAGATGATTGAGGAAATTTCTGATGTCAATGCGGAATTCAAGCAGGCAGCCGAAGCACTGACTTCAGGTGCTTATGGTGACTACCGCAGCATGTTTGATTTGACGGAGGAAGACAGGACGGTAGCTCAAGAATTGTTTAGAGAAGACGTGGAGGTTACGGATGCTCAGACACTGGCCCTGAAGACTCTTGACGAGGCAATTAAACTAACAGAGGGCGGTGAAGAGATTACTGATGAGCAAAAGAGAGACATTGTCGAACAAATGGTTTCGGGAGAAGAGGTCGATCTTGAGAGCTTAACTCCAGAAGAACGGGAGCTGTACGAGAACATCCAGGAAGTTGAAGCAGAAGCAGCTCGGGAATTGCTCGAGGAAGGCGTAGGAGGCCTTTCAGAAAAAGATACCAAGGCAGCTCAAGAATTGTTTAGAGAAGACGTGAAGGTTACGGAGGAGCAATTTGTAGCCTTGAAGCAGCTTGATCGAGCTTCTGAATTGGCAGGTGCCGAGTTCTCTGACGAACAGAAGAAAAAGGCCGAGTTCTCTGACGAACAGAAGCGAGAGATCGTTACCCAGCTGGCGAACAACGAGAAGATCGATACGACCGACATGACGGATGAGCAGAAGGACGTACTGGAAACGCGTGAAGCCCTTGAGGATTTGACTGCTTTGGATGCTAAGGAAATTACGGCACTGGAGAAGCTCGCTAAGCTCGAAACGGAGGACATCGGGGAAAGGGCTGAAGCTCTTGGCGTGTCCGAGGAGGAGTACCTGGAGATGCTTCGCGGCAGCGACCAGGATGCCATCGATAAGCTCAATGACAGGGTGCTGTTTGACGAAGACGAGGACGGCGGGGAGGCGTCAAGAGAACGGATCAGAACGAGATTGCAGCAGAGGGATGCCCTTGACAAGAAAATTGAAAGTATCAAGCCCTATGCGACGAGCGAAAAAGCAACAGAACGCGAAAGAGCCGATGCGGCATCGAAAATGGCCGAACTAACAGCGGAGAGAGATGACATTACCGCCAAGATCAATGAGCAAATGGTGGCTGCGGGATATGATCCGGAGGATGATGTTTCCAAGAAGGAATTTTTCCAGCGGTATAAAAGACAGGGTGACATCTTTAAGCTCAAACATGACCGGGAGACGTACCAGGAAACTAAGGAGTTGGGCCCGCTTAAGGCTATGGATGCAGAAGAGCTCGCCAAGGCTATTGGAGTTCAGAAAGGCCTCGTTAAGGAAACTGAACAACGACAAGAAGAGATGGCACAGCTGACCCTGGGCGAAGCACAAGATGAACTGGCTGTGGGATTAGGCTTTGGTAGGCTGGAAGATGTCGATGATATGACCGCGGCAGAGAAGGACGCTCGGAAGGGGCTGAAGTTCGAAGGTAGCGTAGCTAACCAAGAGCTACTGGCAAAGAGGCTTAAACAGATGGAAAACGTAACGATTGAGGGCCTGGAAGGGGCGGAAGGGGGGGATGAGGCTACAGGGTTACGAAAGCTGGATTGGTTTGCAGATGCATATAAAAAAGCCCAAGACGATGGCGATGAGGACGAGGTAGAGCGATTAGCGGAATTGGCAGGGATGTCTCCCAAACAATTCCGGAAGACAATGATGGAGACGGACGCGGCCTTGAACCTGGATCGTGCGGACCTCTCGAATATGAACAAGGAGGCCCAGCTAGACTTTCTTAACAAGGAGCTAAGCTTGAGAGGAAGGGATGACGTCGGGAAAGATGTCGCGGAGGCTGTGGATAAGGAACAAAAAATGGAGCTCTTCGGCACTCTCAAAGTTGAGGGCGTCGTTAATGGAAAAGCTACGTTTAAAGATACGGTAGGGAACAAACGGTAAGGGAGAGGTAAGGATGCCAGTTATTTTTGCAGGTAATACAGGCCGCGTGTTTGCAGCGGATGACAAGGTCGCTCAAGGATCAATCTCTTTGGGTAACGTAACTGGCGTAGGGGGAGACCTCGCAGGCTTCGGGATAGGGCCGCTTAACACAATCATTACTCGGATTGGTGTCAGTTCTTCTGGCAACTACCAGTTTTTGCATACAATTGGTAATGACGTTTACGTCTATGTCTTTGGTGACCGGATGGGTGAGATTACATTACACGGCCTGAGCTTTGCTCAAGACTGCAATGCAAGGCCGCCGCTTCCGCCTCCGGGCAGCCCGCCCGGACCGCCGCCGAGGGGCGGGGATGTCCAGGGGAAGCACGGGTTTGAGAGGCTATTTGACTGGTATCAGAGGAGCCGGTTAGCGGTTAATCCGAATCCTGTCACAGTTCGCTTGGGGTTCAAAACAATCTTTAAGGGATTTATGACGGGGATAACAGGTGATGTGAATGATTCCATGACACGCACCATTCAATTTCAACTAACAATTTCGTTGTTGCCGGATGCACCTAGCAGCGGCCTCCCGGCCGGGACCATAACGTTACCGGCAACCGGCGGTCCCCTCGGTGGTCCCGCGGGTCCGATTGTTTAAGGTATAATCCTGCAAGGCTTAACTGGTGTAATTTATGTACAACTACGGTCGAACATTACTTTTGAATTTGCCGGGGAACGATCGTTATTTCGCGAACGTTCCCGGCGATGAGTTAATACCCTCTGCGTACTTTGCTCAGGAATTGCCCAACTACCTGCGTGAGTTTCGAAAGTCGTTGTTCGGAGCTACGCCGGATCGAGCCATGTTGAACTACAGGGCAGCTCAGTTGTTGGAGCTGATCCAGGCCACCGAACTTCAGCAATACATTCTGGATCTGGATTCTCGTTTGACATATAGCAGTTACCAGCTGCAACTGGCGGCCCCGGCGACATTCAAACCGGTGGTTACGCAATACGGAGACGAGGACCCGCAGAAAATACTGACAGTAATTGGGACCCCGGAATCTCCTGATGTGAGCGGGACCAGCGGGTACGACTATCGCGTAACGCTGGACGGCGTAAACATTATGATCGATCGTCTCGCTCCACCGCCTTCAACAACACAACATGTCTTGTCGTTCACCGCAGGGTTAAGTGACACATACCCCCTGCCAGGGTCTGGATACAGCATCCGGGTAAACACGAGCACGCTTAATGGTGGATGGACTGTCAGGGGGTTTTTACGTCCTGTTGCTTCATTGAATTCGCTGGAGACTACTATTCAATCTCTCGGTGAACCTTTGTTTTTGCAACTATTTGGAGTCACAGATGTTGAGCCGTACCTAACATTCAAAAATTGCTGGGAGAATCACCCGGAGTTTGCGTACCGGATGGGGGGCTTAGTGTTGGCCATGATCTATAGAACACGGGAGTTAATCAATGGCTAGCTCAGAAAGATTTGCTCATACTAGGCTTTACGGAAGAGGTGCAGGAACCGTTATTTTAGAGTTGCCTGAGGCCAAGCTCGTGCTTCCTATTAGTGAATTTACAATGACTTATGGTTTAAATGCGATTCCCACCGGGGTAGCCGTCGTCGCGATGGGCCGGGATGCCCGCACGGGGTTGCGGTCCACTATTTACGATGCGACAGCGAAGATTACGCAGATGACGAAAGTTCGCGTTTTCCTTGAAGGAGATTTGGGTGACTACAACACTGAAGGTGTAGCTGGCGGGGGTAAGCAGCAATGGCCGGTTGGGCGGCATCTTTTATTCGTTGGTTATGCATCAGGCATCAGTTACCGGAGGACGATGGGAACTGTGAGCATGGTCGTGAACCTTATTCAAAAGATGTTTGATTTGACTCAGAGTAGTGCTGGATCGGCAGATGTAGTTCCTGGGTCGCCTAACTCGTTGTTGATGCCCGCCCATATAGAGTCATCCGGCGGAAATAAAGCAGGCATGGGTGGTGCTAAGTTTGTCGACGGATTATCAAATGATATGGTCATCGATTTTAGTGAGGGGTTGTTAAAGTGTTTAGAAAATCTCGCTAACGAACCTCAGTTGCAGACGCACGCCGGGGAAGGGCAACCAGATACCTATTGTGCAGGAGTCGTGCTGCCTGCTGGCTTGAGTAAGCCTAATACAAATAGGCGGGCACTAGGTGCTCTTAAGCCAGACGGCGTTTATTGGCAGGGCATTAAAAACTTGGGAGGTCCTGATAAGTTTACTACGACCTACCCGTTCAATATCACAGCAGATCAAAGAACCCACGCCAGCACCCAGATCGGTAACACGATATTTCAATCACTTGCTGGAACAAGCATGTGGGCCATGATGATTGGAAGTATCCTGCCAGACTTCGGGATGGGTTTTGTGATCGTTTCCGACCGGGCCTATCTGGTTCCAATTCTTCCCACGCTTAAATCCGATGACAAGACAAAGACAATTAGACCTCAAGAAGTAGCACATTTCGCTATGACCACCGCATCTCAGCGGGCATTGTATGGTGTGGGAGTCTTGGGTACGTATAGCAACGGTATTCTGGCTAACAGCGTGAACAAGCAGTGTGTCGGCGGCTTCTTTGCTGTGGATGCTCCTAGCGGCGACCCCGCAGCTAATGGCATGTGGATGTTTCGACCTGCTCCCCGCTGGATGGATGATTGGGTAACGACTGACCCGGCACCTGTCGGTGGCGGCGGCGGCGGCGGCGGCGGCGGCGGCGGCGGCACTGCCGTAGAACGTATGCTTTCAGATGAATCGCATGATGCGGTGGGTGAAGAGGCGGCACCCGGCGGAGGCTTGGTTAATCGAGATCCAGACGACGAGGTTCTCGATTGGAATGTTTCCATGAGAAATTACGCGAAAATGCTTTACTCAGCTAACGCGTTGCGAGATCGAACTGGCACGATTACAGGTAAGTTACGGTTCGATATATCTCCGGGCAGCACTATCATAATAAGTGCAGATGACGCACGTGCTCATCTCCCGAACGTAGATGTGTTCCCTACCTCCATGGTGGGATTTGTGGCTCGCGTGACAACTACTATTAACTCGGAGAATGCAAGTGCTGCCACCACATACGAGCTGACTCATCTACGCACTTTAGAGGAAGACTTAACCACGGAGGACGGTAGGATGTCGATGGCGTCCCACCCGTTTTTTGAGGATACGTTTAAGCTGGCACCGCTAGTGGAGAGTTTGGATATATGAATTCATTAGACAACTATTTGGAAGAGAATTATCGTCCTGCTTACGAAGCCTGGCAGTCGGATCAAACTCCGGAGGGTAATGCCACCTTCTTGAAAGCTATCGATCCGATCGTCCAAAAGGGCATTAAAATGCATGGCGGCGATAGCCCACTGGTTGCCAGTCAGGGGCGTCTCGCGGCGTTAGAGGCCGCTCGCAAATACGACCCAAAACGCTCCCGACTACAGAGTCACTTGTTAACACAGATGCAGTCATTGCGTCGATCAGGTCGTAAGCAGCATGAGGTTATGCGGGTGCCAGAACGCGTTTTACTGGAGAGCATACGACTGAGGGAGTATTCGCAGGAGATTGAAGACGAAACGGGCCGCGAGCCTACGGATGCCGAATTGTCAGATAGATTAGGCATATCTTTGGATCGCTTGTCCAAGATTCGTCAGTACCAGCCGGGCATGAGCACAGGTCAAGCCGATGCGAGGGATCCTATGCAGGGCGGAGTAGCCAGCCGTCGGCCTGGCAATAGCGATGCAGAGCAAATGTGGGTTCAAATCGTGTACCAGGATCTGGGTGACGTAGATAAGAAGATTTTGGAGTACTCTCTAGGATTGAACGGGCGTAAAAAACTGTCTAATCAAGAGATTGCTAAGAAGCTAAACAGGAGTTCCGGGGCAATTAGCCAGCGGAAAACACGAATTCAGAGTTTGCTGGATCAAGAGCAAGATTTATCGCCGTTCGTTTAGGAGTAATCAATGGTACAACAAAAAACAAAAGCAGTTGATCCAAACCTACAGAAGTTTGTGAACCACTTCAAAAAGTTGTGCGAGCTAGCGTACACAAGTCGTACTGACAACAAGGCTGTGCCGTGGTTTCGTCCGCCCCTGGGCGACTGGGACGGGGATCTTCAAACAAAGAAGGCTATGATCGATCTGCATAAGCCATTCAATACGGACGTGTCAGAGGATAAGTTGAAGAAAACGATGACTGACGCTGATCCTGGTAACAGTGCTGACACAGTTGTTTTGACTTTGATGATTGATTATGCCGCCCAGGCGGAGAGAGCGTTTCGAGCCCGACACCAGAGTGGCCCGCGGGCTCTTGCTCATTATTCCTGCCGAGAGCGAGGTCATGGCACTGCGAGCGGGGCACTCCTTGGTGCGTCTGTCGATTATTTCACGGCTATCATTAAGCAAGGCACGGGCACGAGTCGTGGTGGCTACGTAGGTGACGTCAATATTCCCACTGGTCCGCCGGTTGTTTAAGGTAGAACCATGAGTACAACGACGCAATATTCAGGAACTGTTCAACAATATCAGGGCCGTACTATCGATGTATTGGCATTTGATGATGCTCAGCCCGCTGGGGAGGCATTGCTCACCCAGGTGCTGGTTCAGCGTGGCCAATCTGGAGCGATCATTACTGGCATTGAAAAGCTTGTTCAACGTTTTTTAATTGAATTGCTGACAGAGGCTGCGTCGCTGAACTACCAGCCGTTACGTGGTACAACGTTTATGACAGCTCTGCGTGCAGGCATAGTAAGGACATCTGCTGACCTGTTCGCTACGTTTGCTATCGCAGAGGTCGATGCTCGTCAAAACTTGCAAGGAGAAGAGCAAGACACCGACCCGGCAGATGAGCGATTTCGCCGAGCTGATCTGCTGAGTGCAACATTATTCGGGGACACAGCATCTCTGAATATTCAAGTAGTGAGCGAGGCTGGCGAAGCTCGTAATGTAATTTTCCCGCTCCGCGTGTCGGCAGCCGTTTAAGGATATACTCATGACTTTATCGTTTTCTGAATTTGAAGTTTCGGACCTGACGCAGCTTGATAGCGAAGATGTTAACCAGCTGTTAGAGCGTCTCGCTACGCAATTGCAGGAGTTGAATCCGTCATTGGACTTAAAGCGGGGTGTCTTTAGAGACACGCTGGCGTATTACCATGCAATCCTGGAGACTGCAATTCGCACAAACCTGGAAAGGTATCAGTCTGCTCGCAGTCTTCAGCAGATTGAAGCGGATCCAACCCTGGCCGATGACGATGTTGTTAATGAGGTGCTATCTAACTGGGGAGTCACTCGTAAGGAGGGAACCCAGGCTGTTGGGTCCGTTACGATCGAACTCTCGGCCAATTCTTCGGTGGTAGTGCCTCAGGGAACTACCTTTGAGGCTCAGGGCCGTAGTTATAGTGCGGCGGATACGTTTACGGCTCGGACGTTGGCAGCCCAGCTTTCCACTCCACAGGATCGACTGCTCGTAGCCTTGAGTAACGGAAACTACGCCTTTGTAATTGAAGTGCAGGCTGCCGAGGTAGGGTCCGAGTATCGCTTGAACGCTGGCGATTTGATTGTAGCCGATAGGCCGATTGCAAATTACGTCACAAGCTACGCCACCTCCTCGTTTTCAGCAGGACAGGATACCGAGCTAAACGCCGAGTTAATCAACGAACTTCAAACAGGGCTTGCGGCGAAAACTTTATCAAACCGCACAAACATGCGAGCGTGGCTTCGGGACTACGTGGCGTATCAATCAGTAACCAATCAATCAATCGTAGGTTATGGCGACGCAGAGATGCTGCGAGATCAACACACGATTTTCCCGATAAGTTACGGAGGTCGTGTGGATTGGTACATTCGAGGACAGGAACAACTTCAGCGAACCTCTCAGACGGTGTCCGCTACGCTAATCTCTATCGGGGCGGGAACAAACACCTCGACGTGGCAGTTCTCGCTGGACAAGGACGCGTATCCTGGGTTTTACGAAATCGAGTTAATCCGCCGTGAAGCAGATTCGGCCTTAAATTCCGGATTTGAAATCGTGTCAGATACGCGTAGTAATGATTTGACTGGCGGCGGATTCATTCCCGATATCGTGAACATAGCTGAGGGGGCGTATTCCGCGTTTCAGACGACAACGATTGTGTTTACCGATACCGTGACTGACACCAGCACCCTTGTCATAGGAGACCCAGCTTCATACGTCTTCGACATTACAGGCGTCCCTCATATCTCAAGCATTCAAAGTTTGGTGTCTAGCCGAGATCAACGCAGTTATGCCGCGGACGCCCTGGTGCGGGCCCCGGTGCCCTGCTTTGTGCAAGTGACGCTAAATATCAACAAGTCAGCAGGGGACGCTGACCCGGATGTTGATGGAATTAAAGGTGCTATTGTAGGCGTAGTGAACCAGACGGGGTTCATAGGCAGGCTGGACGGTTCACATATCACGGATGCGGTGCACAACTTCATTCAAGACGATATCAGTGTAACTGCTCTTGATCTTTTTGGACGTATCCGTAACCCCGACGGTTCGGTACAATATTTAAGGGATTCAGACTCGCTGACGGTGCCGGATGAGCCCGGCAAAATGGTGACAGCCAACACTGTTCAGTTCTACGCGGAAGTTTCCGGTGTCTCTGTCAACGTACAGTCAGTAATCCCCACGCCGAGCTAGGCAGGAGCCCCCATGACCACAGTTTACCAGGCAAAGAAAGCCGCAGTAAAATTACTGGCAGAAGACCAGACGGAGGACGGACAATCTCCCCAAGAGCTAAAATTTGCAATCAATTACCTATCGTTTTTTGGTTACATTGGCCTGCACCTGCTGAAGAATTTAACACTCGAAGATCTTCGAGCGGCAGCAAAACTGTTTCAACGGTGGTTCGGCCTGAAGCAGGACGGCATCGTGGGACCCAAGACCGTGCGAGCAATGCAAGAGCCGCGATGCGGATGCCCGGATATCCTGGATGAAGAAAAGAAAGAGCACGTGGAGTTTTTGCAAATGCAAGAGCTTGTGGTAGAGAAGCGTGCTAAGTGGAGTAAGACTCAACTTACGTATGCAATTGACGGCTACGTGGCAGGGCTGACAAAGAAGTTGCAAGCTGAAATGATTAATGCAGCTTTCAAGAGCTGGACAGATTTAATCGACTTAGAGATTCATCGATGTTCGATTCGTAAAGCCAAGGAAGCTGATATTGTTGTCGGGGTTGGTAACGGCAAGAACGCCGGATTTGACGGGCAGGGCGGTACACTTGCGTGGGCGTACCTCCCCCGCAAGGACAAGCAGCTTCGAATGCGGTTCGATCTTGCGGAGACGTGGGTGAAGACGCCGCTCGAGCGAGGCATACATCTTCAAACAGTTGCAGCCCATGAGATAGGGCACTTGTTGGGGTTAAAGCATTCAAAGACCGCAGGTGCCCTCATGGCACCCTATTACAATCCGTTCGTAGGCAAGCCTCAAGCGAAAGACGACATTTCTCGAATACAAAGTTTGTACGGTGCTTCTGGCTTACCAGAGTCACTGACAAGGCCTCCGGATAGAGTAGTGGAGCTCAATGCCGGGGAGCGAATTCTAGTCGTAGGTAAATAAGGAGATTTACATGTTACTTGCAGGGATCGAATTAGACCTCTCGAAAATAGGCGATACTGTGAAATACTTGCTCGTGTTTGGGCTATTTGCTGTGTCTGCGTACACGTTGGTATGGCCCTCCATTCAAAAGCTTTTGAAGAGTGGTCCTAAGTTGCCACGGCGTCCGGCCAATTCAGACTTCAAGCGAGAGGGTGTCGATCGCAGTAGCGACACGCCGCCTCCCAAAGGGTTTGCTGCTCATCTTCAAATCGTTGAGGAAACGGCCCCGAACGCAAACACTGAGGTGTGGTGGGAGTACGCTAAAGCTGAGATGACGGAAGCTGAAGTCGCAATTGCAGAGGCCAAACTCGCTCGGCAACCGCAACCACCCGCAACTGAAGGATAAAACATGTCAAAGAAAATTCTAGGGATAGTCTGTGCAGTCTTGGCGGCTGCAATTTTGTGGTGGCCTGGCTCCTCGGAGCCAGGACCGAAACCGCCCGGGCCCAGGCCGGATGGGGACATCGTATCCGTAACTTTTGACGTCTATGAGGACCTCTGGCGTAAGCACGCAACAGACACGGCAGATAAAATCAAAGCAGGGGAGTTCGAGACGGACCAGGAAGTCTGGGACTACATTGCTGCGGCCCAAGCTCCGGCACGTCGAGTAGCCTTTGACGATCTTGCAAAATCCGAATCGGAATTTTTCAAGAGCCAGGGCGGTTGGTCATTAGAAGCTCACGAAACGTTGTTACGGAAGTACGCTAAGGAGTCCAAAAATGAGTGAAGAACAGTTCTTCGACTACGATTATGATCGAGAAGATCATGATTTCGTGGAGGGCCTCCCGTCTGTGCCCATGAAATCGGCTGCGTGGGAAGCTTTCTCTCGTCCTGACGAGGTTTTAATCGAGTGGCATCGTACCGAGAATCAGGGGCCAATCGGATCATGCCAAGGACACTCGTTGTCCAGCTGCCTTGAGCGGCTGGCTCAAGTGCGTGGAGAGATCATCCAGCTATCCGAGATTTTCGGGTACTTGGCAACGCAAAAGATTGACGGGCTGCTTGGCAGTGACAAGGGATCGACTATTTCTGGGGGGTGCAAAGTGGCCATGCGTTACGGTTGCCCTCCTGAAGAATTAACTGGCTACCCTCGAAGCTACCCGGGCCGATCCGACCGAAATAAAGTTCTGAGCGACAAGAACTACAAGGCGGCGGAGCCCTACAAGTCCTTGTCCTTGTGGCAATGTCCTCGAAATCACGAAGAGACGTTAGACTTTCTCGGCGGTGGAGGAGCCATCAACTTCGGCGTAGCCTGGGGCGGTGGTGTAATTCCACGAGATCGAATCGTACGAGAATACCGCGGCGGCGGGCGTGGCGGTCATGCCATGTGCGTGCTGGGTTATAAGAAGGATGGTATGCTAAGGGCGGCCAATTCCCACGGCGACGGTGAATACTTCATTACTGAAAAAGCCTGGGATCAAATGCTCGCATATCGACGCACCACGGCTATCGGAATTATGGGTAACCCTGAGGCCGATCCCGTGGACTGGTACAAAAACTCACCATATTTCGAATAGGAGAGACCGATGACACATGAAGCAAAGAAAAGCTTGTTTGGGGTGGCCGCGGGTAGCGTCGCCACTCTTATCGTAGGGGCTGCCAGTTTACTCGTCATTACAAACGCAGGTGGTTTCGCTGAGTCAAAAAGCGTGGCCCAGGACACTCGGAATGGCTCTCTGCCTCCTGTGGTGGGGACGACTTTCACGGAAAAAGAAGACGCGTTTGAGGCTGAGCTATCGAAGTCGCTCGAATCGAACTTCAAGGCGACCATGTCTGAGCTCGAATCTCAGGCAGAAGTGCTTGAGAGGATCGAAGCTTCGATCGCTGGCATCGCGAGTGCGAATACCAAGCGGCTGTCGGAGATGGATAAGGAGCGGTGGAAAGCCCGGCAGGGGCCTCAGGCACCTATCGTCATCGCGGACAAGGGGGAAGCCCCTCTGCCTCCGGAGGAAAAGACTGCCGAAGAAAAGGCTCCCGAGCCGGTTAAGCAATCCCCGACAAGGATGAGCGAAACCGTATGGAACCTAATGGGTACGTGGAACTACACAACCGAGATGCTGGCCAACCATCTCAAAAATGATCACGACATCGACGTGGAGGGTTACACGCGGGAAGAAATGCAGATCATGCATGACAACATCCATAATGGCTATGATCCCATGGGTTCAGGGCTGAAGTATGGCGGCGACTCGAAAACAGTTCGAAAGACTACCCAGGTGCGGAAAAGTTCCGACCGGGGAGGTCTCTTCCGTGGACTGTTTCAACGGTCGAACTGTCCCGGCGGAACCTGAAGGTAATAAGAGTTAGCCGATCGGTCTGGTCGGCATAGAGAAGCAGACCAAGTCTGCAAGGAGGCAGTAATGCTAAAGATACCAATTGACATACCACCCGAGATTTACGAACTGATTAAGACGTTCCTGGAAACTGGTGTTGTGGAGAAAGACGGAAAAATCGTAGATTTTTCGCCCGTACAGACAGTCACTATCGCAGAGGGCGGCGTCACGTTTGACCCGCCTGCTAAGGTGGCGGCTAAAGTCGGGCCGGTGAACATCAAGACGACAATCACAACTATTCGGGTAAAAAGGGGAGGCATCAAAATCGATATCGACAACTCGCCGGTTGACGTGGAGGTGCGGCCAAGTGAATAAGCTAGATTGGGAGCAGGAACTCGAAAGAGTCACGTGGTCGCATGATTGCAGCGACAAGGTGATGAAGGGGAAGCCTACCCGGCAGCAGAAGAAAGATCGGCGTAACGTTGAAAAAGCGTTCGCCGCCGTACAGAGAGCTCATGCCGCCGACCCTTCGCAAATGGATCGAGATGCGTTTCGAAAGTCGGTGTATGGCTTCATCCTGCCGGGGCTTGGTTGGTTTCTGGGCCAGATACTCATCACGCTGATCGTTCGGCTGGTGGTGAATTACCTGATAGATCGATTGTTCGACAGCAGCAACGAGGGGGAGATCGTTTATGGCGACGTACACGTATCCCCAAAATGACTTCGATGACCCGGATAAGCTTCTAGAACTACTGGGGAGTTTTTGGGCTTCCACGTACGAAGGAAACGGACTGGTTGAAGACCTGGCCGCCACCGCGGCCTTAGCTGCTCAGCAAACGCATCTGCAACTGCTGGAATTAGTAGCCAGCGTTTCCAGGTTCAACGTGCCCGTTTTTCATCAGAGTAATTGGCATCCGCTGACGGTGCTAGAATCGCAGATCAATACAACTGAGGGGTTGATTGAAAAGTATGCGACTCCGTCAGCTTACGTGTACGATTCAACCGCAGCGTTGAATTACGGAGAGCTTCTGCCGCAAACGTTTTATTCGTTTACTCGCCCACCGGGCTTGCACGATGTCCGGGTAATCCTGGATCGGATAACGGCTCCTACGACGGAGTTACTCAGCGGCATAGATTATTGGCTTCAGGATTCCGTTATCACCTTCCGGGACAATCCGTTTGACAATACATCAATACCTATGGTTGACGTGTTGGACGATACGGGTGCAATTGTTGACCGCCAGTTGACGTTGTGGCTGTACCGAGGGCAGTGGGATTGGAAGACGGTGTATGAGCAATTCGGTTACGCGTTGCGGCTTCAACTAGAATCCAGCGAAGGGTACAAGGCCGTCATTAATGCAATCTTCGACGCGTTTGTCGAAGGCACCAGCATTCGCACTCAACAACTCATTCTTGCTTCTTCGTACGGTATCCCGCTTGCTCGTGAAGCTTCAGAGACCGTAGAGCTTGTTGAGCCCGACGCTGACAAGCTCAATATCATCACTGATAAGCACGTTTATCAGTTTCCCCTGGGGACCACGGCTTTAGTAGCGGTGGGTGACTCAGTTTCGGCAGGCGATCCGCTTACTGATTTGATGCAGATATTCGAGCTGAATCGAGGGGAAACGCTATCCGCTTCGACCATTCCGGCTCTTACAGTTGGTCCTGGCGTTCTAGCGTGGGGATTTTGGAGCGGAATTACGTTTGAAAATGAAACCGTATCTACTGTGGTGGAGGAGGATGTCGACGGGTACACGAAAATCTCCTGGGAGTTAGGGGGATTCCCATTCGATGTCGTCAAATACTGGGAAGACGTACATGCGGAGGGCGTAGCGGCGGGCAAGACGTTGGCCATGCTGTTGGATATCCGAGATAGTCCCGTCGGACAACCCACCGCGGCGTCGTTGCCTACGGAGATTAACCCGTTGCAGTTTTTGGCTGACAACGTCTTGAGAAACAACGCGTACATCGTCAAAGTTAAACCCGGGAGCCAGCTTGGCGGTCAATTGGCCTACGTTCCTGTGGGTCAGTTACGTAAAATCCAGCCTCCTCACACGTTGATGCTGCTGATAGTTGAATTGGATTATGCTGATTCGCCTGTTATCATGGAGGGTCCGGGGTCCGAGGACGCTCCAGGGTATGAAGAAACATTAAGCGGCTTTCCGATGATGCCAGTTTCGGAAAGTATGGCCCCGGTTACATACATAGCTGAGACTATCACTGTGAAAACAATCGGTGGTCGTTGTATCTAAAGGATTAGCAATGGATCAAATAGGAATAAGCAACGTCAACGGCCGCGTTCGAGCACACCGGGTCGATGCTATGTCCGGCACAGCCGCTTCGCTGAGAATGGCTCAGGGCGAGGGCCTGGAAGAATACTGGACGCCGACAACGGAATTAAACCCTAACCTGGTTCTGTATCAGTGGGGCGAGGTTGTCGGGAAGCTTCTGTCGACCGGCGATGCGAAATATCGAATTGGCGGCATGTATCTCGAATTTGAGAACGTCGCCAGCCCTGGCGATCCGGTCAGTGTTCCCACTTTTGGGCGAGATCGTACAATTACGTATTATGACAACCTGTCTGGCAGCGGAGTGCGGGATTACTTGCGGGTACCACTTACGGCTACAACTTACGAAGATGAGGCGGATCAAACGCTGCTGGACTTCTTTGCTCGCAGTAGCGGCACAACAGGCGTGCACGGGAAAACATTCTCCGACTCGGTCAACTCGACCGTATTTGGGGCGTCGCTGGTGGCGTTCGTAGACAGCACCGATGCGACTCAGGATTTGCTGCTGAGTAGCTACTATTTTGCCGTCGCCGATCAGCAGCAAAAGCTCTCAACGAGTCAGGTTGGCCTTGAGTGGCAGTTAGCACTTCAATAAGGGAGAAGCTCAAGGATGAGCCTGGAAAAATTCATAAAGTTTATCAAGGAAGGCGAGCCGGTATCCCCCGGTACGCCTAATCGCCCCCTTCAGCAGCTTGACCAGAACATCAACTACCTTTGGGAGTTGATTCAGGCAGCGGAGATGGGCTCTACGGTATACGCACGGTCCCAGACCGTGATTTCGACGCTAAAGGTAGGTCAACCGGTTTATTTGAATCCGGCAACGGCTCAGTTTGAGCCTGCCTTTGCTGCAACGGATACTGATAGTGCTACTGGGTATCTCGTGATGTCAGACCAGGCCCAGGTCTGGGGGATTGTCGCAGAGAAGCATAACGCCACGCTCGCTGACATCCTGTTGTTCGGGTACGCCTCAGTTGATATCTCGGAGGCTATCGGGAATCTCCCCGGAAGCGAAGTTCCCGCAGCAACCTGGTATCTCTCCGGATCCAGCGTGGGCCAGCTGACACAGCAGCAGCCTCCCGTGACGATTCCGGTCTGTAAGACGGATCTTTCCGGGGGCGTGTTCGTTAATCCATCTTTCGTGGACTTCCTGGAAAATCACCGGCATTACGTTTTCGATCTGGAGATGTTGCCTGCTGGTACGGTGTCCCCGCCTCCAGTGGGCGGCACGCATACCATTACCGCTCCTAACTCCAACCAGGTGGGCTGGCTGCCTGCCAGTGATGCCATCTTCGCCGGGAACGCTCCAGCGGGTGCCAGGTTCGGGTACAACCTTTCGCAAAATGATGTACTGAATGGCGTGTATCCCCCTGTGCCGCTGCAATCTGCTTGTATTCAAATGCAGCGTCCCAGCGTATGGGATACGGCTCTGGAGCGTAAATGGTATGGCGAACAGCTGATGGAAGATCTGGTCATTATTGACCGCAACGGTATCTGGTGGATGAGTGATTGCTATGACGAAGTGCCATGGCCTACTGATCTGGATACGGGTGGTTCGGTAAGTGCCAGCTACGGCGATTGCGACCCCGGCGGCAAGGAATACAGCCTCAAGTTTTATTACACCCGCGTGGGGTTCGCCACGGGTAACACTACCGTTAGCAGTCTCAAATCACTGGATGACCGGCTGGTTATTACTTGTGCAGACAAGCCCGATCCGGCAACCACGGGCGATTTGGATATCGATCTGGATTTGTCTTTCATGATCGGCGACCAGAATGTAAACGGTTACACGGTCTTCAAAAGTTTAGATACGGAGACCAGCACGTTTAGCCTGGGGTCAGTAGCGGAAGGCGTATACGCCACATCCAGCAACGTACTACTTACAAGTCCAAAACAGTCCACCGATGTAGTTGCAGGTAAAACTGTTTACCAGGGCCCTGTTGGCATTGGTGTGTTGACTCAGACATCCCAGGAGCTTCTAAGTCAGCTCGTACGATTGGATGGGGTCACGGAAGAGAGCTATCCGGTGCTCTACCTGGGTATGCCTGACGATGTAGCGACAAGCTATGTTGTAAAGTTTGAGGTTCCTTCAGATTCGCCTGCGGGTTCCTTGTTTGTATTTCGACCACGAATTATTGGTCGAGCTGCGGGCACTTTGCCCTTGCTGACGGCTAGTTACTACAAGTCGGGTCGTCCCATTGACGGTTTAAACGTTCCAATCTCCGTGACGCAAAGTTACGTGGCACTCACCATGGACACGGTAGCTACTCTCGCATCTGCGAATGAAGCTGTCGAAGCCACGAGCGATTCGTTCTCTGTGGATCCGGGCGACGTCGTATACATTAAGCTGGAACGAACGCCGGAAGATGTTTCTGATCTTTATGTGGGAGAATTAGGGATCATGCAGCAAGTTGGCGTGCTCACGTCAGTATAACCGGAGGTAAGGATGCCATTATCACAATGGAACTTGGAGTTCCTCAACCATAACGCTCAACGTAGCTACCCGCTGGCCGACGAGGCAACAAAGACCGACACAACTAGCTCTTTCACGATCCCTGATGATTTTCTCGTAGGATTCGGCCTCCCTGTCTCCACGGCTATGGATATGGAGTCAGGTCGATTTTTTATCCGACAGCTAGGTTCTTTTGCTTCCGGCTATCAATTAACAATTGCTTACGATACCGGTACCGAGATCCATGACGTAGGGTTGACCTTAATCCCCGCTACGGGAGTTGGCCGGAACACGGTATTTGCGGTCGGGGGAATTGAGCCCTTCGACGATATTGTTGGCAAGGTAGTCATTGGGCGGCTTGATACGATTGCAGAGCAGCCGACGGGCTTGTTCACGTTTGACCTGGAGGATACTCGTTTAGAGCCCTCGGTCATTCACCCGATGATTAAGTCACTGACCGGGTTTCGGGTTTCAAACGCGAGCGGCACTACCAGTGAAGTCTATTACGGGGATATCGAACTTGTTGCCGGAACAAATATGCAGATTTCTGCTGCATCTACGGCTACGGAAACTGTGATTACGCTCAGTGCGTTAAGCGGGGAAGGTACAATTGAAGAGTGCGTGTGCGAGGGCGAGGCAGGCGACATACCCTGCATTAAGACAATCAATGGCATTCCTCCCGCCACAGACGGGAACTTCAACTTTATTGGCGACGACTGCTTAAATTTTTCGGGCATTGAAAACGGCCTGAAAGTTACAGATAGCTGTTGTGCTCCTTGTTGTGGTTGCGAAGAACTGGAAGCAATCACACGAGACCTAGAGAGATTTAATGCTCAGCGGAGTACACTGGAGTTGTTTGTTAACACGCTGGCCGCGGAAGCAACTGCATTTGGGGCTACGGTGCTAGGTGCCCGGTTAGGGGATAGGAAATGCCTAACGTGTGAGTGACTGTAACCCTTAAATTCTAGAATTAAGAAGGAAACTATTGTGGACGAATCGCCCCCGGAAGAAGTCGAAAAATCTCCGAGTAACAATTGCTGCCTTGATGCGGCAGAGGCCGAGGCTCTCATAAGCTGCATGGATAAAGCAGTCAAGCAGGCCCAGGACTCGGTCAATGCTGCGGTTACCCTATACCCCATCCGGCAGAAGCTGGAACAAGTTGCTCGTGATGGAGGTTCTGGCTGATGCCGACAGTAAATCCCAGAGGCCGTCAGCCTATTGGCGTAGAGCAGCCTCCCGGTAGCGGTACGAATTACCCGTTTGTACAGCCTTCCTCAGGCATTCAATACCTGCTGGGGGATTTGTTTGTGTCGTTCGATGACCTCGACGACGTAATCGAATTTCCTTTGAAGGTCGTGTGGCTGTATGGGTTTGGTTCAAATGCGGTCGCCCCGCCCGCCGGATGGCCCGCTCCCACGCACTCGCAGGATATCATTGTTGCCGACGCTAACGATGTAGTCGTGTTTGATTCTACGACTGCAACTACCTTCACTACGGACCCCTGGGATAGCCGTCTGCTGATTTTGGAATGGACAACAACCGATAAAATCTTGCGGTGCGTACAGCATACTGCCTGGACACAATCTGATATTGATGCGGGGCTAGATAAGACTTACGACGATTACATTGAACCTACCAACGGCATTCTTCAGGTAGATACCTGGTTCAAAATGCCAAAGCGGGTCACCTCTTTAGCGGTTGGTTTGACCACTGTTGAAGCTACACGTGTTGTCACCTTTAACGAAGGTTACAACATACAGCTTGCGAGTACTGCCGAAGAGGCTGCCGTGTTTCTTCCCGCACTAGCCGGATCGAAGCCTTTGAGTCCGGGTGTTCGGAAGTCTCGCCCTTTATCGATTCATGCAATAGCGGGCGAAGGTCTCGGAGTTTTCCCGGGGTGTGCAGATCAGGAATTGACGCTTAAAACGGTAAATCGTATTGCAGGCAACCCCCATCAAAATTTCACTTACGATTCTGAAGGATGCATCCGCTCTCAACGACCTGTCGGACTTGTCAGCAGCAATCCTCGGGAGTTTGACTACGCGTCCTTTTTGCTTTCAGCCCCTCAGGCGAAGGCGGCGATTGAAACATTAAACGATTGCCAAAACTGCTGTGACTGCACTTACTTTGCACAGACGTATCAAGGCATCAAGCGGCAATGGTACCTGTACAAAGCGGTAGCGGATTCGGCCGAGCTGACGCGAGACCTTTTCCAACAAAACATTGATCGCTGGGAAGTTCAAAAGGCAATTCGAGAAACGGATACTGTTCGTATCCGCGTAAATATGGATGGCAATTGCAAGGTGAACTGGGGTTTCGCTCATTGCAATGCTTCTCGCTGCTGTATTTACGATGTGCAAGCAGATGTGACTTTTCTGTATTACTTAAACGGCGTCCTGACGCAACCTACGATTTGCGGTTACGACTGTGAAAAGTCGGAGATAGACGGATCAGGGCAATGCAATAACGGCCCTGAACCTATTGTTATGGATGTTGATGAAACGGGCCAGCATGCTTACTGTTACTGGGATTATGCGGATCCTCAGACAGTCACCACTGTGCGGGGTCGATTCTGCTTTCCGGATTGTAAAAACGTAGATACCGATGCGTTAAAGATACGCATGCATGTTGCCATTTCTTGGGAAAACTCAGGGCCGGATCCGGCGAATGGCAACGATTGCGTATATCCGTTACTGGTGGATACTGACTATCCGCAAGACGTCCGGGATACTTGGACGGCCCTGGGTGTGCCTGTTCCAGCATTTGGGCGTGCCCAGTCGATTACTCCACTCCAGACAGTCAGTTCTGTTAATCCATACTGTGAGCGATGCGGATGTGCCGAGCCGGATTGTTTTGACGATGCGTCTGCTTCGTCTTTGGCTTGCGGGGAGATCTCTTAATGGCTATCCGCAATAACAACTGGTACAACCTCAACGAACAGCGGGATTACCCGGTTGATGACGTTGCCTCGGCGTTGGATGACAGCGGTAAGCGACTGCCTATGTCGCTAATTACCGACCTTCAATTACGCTGGCCTAAAGAGCTGGGGCAGTATGCGTACGTTAGTGCTGCCTCTGTGACAGAGGGCATTGTTACAGTGATGCTCGAAGTGTCGCAAACGCGGGATAATACCCCTGACACTTCTACGTTACTTGCAGGTGTTTCTATCCCGAAGGCGGAATTAAGCCAACGAAAAACTTACAGCTTAGAAACATTCAGAGATAAAGTTGGCGGATTTATTACGTTCGGGTCTGGTGTTGAAGAGCTCTTCACTGGCAAGTTTTCTACCCCGAATCAATCTCTGTTAACCGCCCGGGCTGCTCGTCGTTTAAGGGAGCCGCCTATTCCGACTATGAAAATAGCGGAATCCGCCACGCAGTTGACCGGGCTTATCAACCTGGTAACCACGCCTCCGCTCCAGGCAAGCAAAGAGACGCGAGTTATTGAAGGCACGGAGTACGACAATGTCATTGTGTTTCGGCTGGCGGAAGATCGGGCAACGTCCACAACTGAATCGGTGTACGGACTATTTGCAGGCCCTTGTGGTCGCCGTGTCGGGTCCCGCACTTGTGAGGATCCCCAGCCTATTGAGACAATTAACGGCATTCTCCCTGACTGCGATGGCATAATTACAATCGATTTGAGGGGATGTGCTGTTGTTGGCAAAAATGTTACCGACTGCGGCGTAATTATAGACTGTAATCTCGGGTTGTCGGATAGTTGCGATCCTCCGGACTTGCCGAACTTACAGACTGGTGAGCTTCCCTCAGAGTCTGACCCTATCATTCTGCCTCCGGTTCTTCCTCCGGAACCGCCCATCAGTCCTGATGAGAGCATTAGTGAAAGTGCTATCACGATACTTTCTTTGCCTTACTGCGATACGTTTGATGACGGCGTCGCTTACGGGTTTAACCTCGCGGGTATCTCTGACTTTGGCTTCATTGCGGACGATAGCCCCTCTGAAGATGACTGCTGCCTGGGGCCGCCGGTAGCTGCTTCTAGTCCAGGCGACAATGGGTGTACGATTTCTCAGTCTATTTCAGATAGCTTGGATGTTGTGCCAGGCATCGAGGTCGACGCTAGTTATGGGCCTATTTCCGCGAGCTCGCAGTCGCGTAGGAACATCGCTATCTGGTCTTCTGACGTTCAATGCTTGTTCCGCAAATACACGACGGATGTCAAGGTCCCCGATCGAATCATTTACGCTTCTCGAAGAAATGCGGCCATTGTACTTAATTATCGTCTCACATCTGACGGACTGGTTAATTACTTTTTAGCCCAGCTAGACATCGATAATAGTCTGTTCGGGATTTACTTCTTCAACGGGGCAACATTGATTGTGCTGTCAGAAGTGACGGTGACGGATGTCAGGGAAGAGGACTGGTATCGTATTACTCTGACTGCCGTGCCTAACGTGGTAACTCAAACATCTGTGAACATGACTGCAACGCTGGACGGCATAACCGACCCTTCAATTGCCGCCACAGTGACCGTGGCCGTTTCTGCTAATAGCTTTGGAGAGGATTCAGGCGTGGCAGGGCTTCATGCTAACAGGTCGCGAAGTTACTTCTCATTTTGGCGTGTAGATGAGGCAAGCCCGTGACAAGTATAAGACACCCAGAATTTATAGAATCGCTGGAGAATACGAATTACCCGTTCGTGCCTACGGCAGCCCTATCGAATGGCGAAGACAGCTTTTTGGAGGGTACATTTTTAGACGCTCATCTGTATGCCCCTGCCGGAGCTTCTCGGTATTACTTGTCACAGGTTGACGTTACCGCGGCTGCTATCACTTTGACGATAGGGGATTCCGCGGACGTGGCTCGATTGACCGGTGTCGTTACCCTTCCGTTGACAGACAATATTGTCAGGCTAACGGATCAGCATAATAGGCCCGGCGGTTTGCTTGTTTCAGAAGCTTCTCGTTTATCTTTGCTCGCAGCCTGGGGCGTGGGTGAGCACCGCTTCACTCGCAATCAGACTGAGTTTTGCGTGACATGTCAGGTCCCTGTGTCAAATCCAGGGGTGACCGGAATTCGGCTGGCATCCGGCGAGATACTCACGGGAAAGATTTGGCTGGTAGGGGAAGACGGAGTCATCTTATCGACTGAAAACGCTACAACCTCTTCGGGGGAAGTTGTTGAAATGATCCGTACGGATGTTGTAGGGGATCCCCTGTTCCTTCAACGTCTATGCAATCCTGAAGATTTGTTCAACCCGCTCAACCCCATTAGGATAATTCGGATTGTCAACGACACCTATACGTACGATTGCGAGCCCGATGAGCATGGAAATTTCAACGTTCAAATGAATGACTCGTTAGCTGCCGATGCCGCTTTACGTATTCGGACAACACCCGAAGGAATCGTAGTTACCGTTGAAGGCTCAACCCCGGAGGGTTTGTAAATGGCTCGCCCTAACTTTTTCAATGAAAACTTCAATCGCACGTTTCCGTTTAAGGATAAAACGGCAGGCATTGGCACGCCAGATTCTGGCGTATTTGCGATGATTCAACTACCCGATGACGTCATTGTTGACTGCGGTTTTATTATGGGACCGGAGTCCGGCTTTGAGGAGGGTGTGCACACAATTTACCTTTACAAAATTTCAAAGGTGAGTGCTACCCAGATCAATTATGAATTCCATTGTGACGCTCCTGCGTTATTTAACTCGCCGCTCATTTTCACACGGCAGGTGACGGATGAGGACTACTTGACTGAGTTTCAAGAAAGCGATATCCCGTCATGGGAGCCCCCCAGTCAATCAGAGTCGTTGTCATTGTCCGCTTCGCAGTTCGATATAGTCTGCGGAGAGCCTTTTTGGTCTGGTTATGTGGTAACTGGCTCGATTGCAAACCTTTCGGCCCGCTTGAGCGTCGGCACTACCATTACACGCAGCGGTTCTGCTGAGGTTATCGTGCACGAGGCCTTGGTCCAAAACTTGAATCAGAGCCAGGCTGTCTCTATTAACATCGCAAATGCCGATAGAACAAGGGCTCTCCGGCCTGAAGATTGCCCACCGAACGAGTGGGATTTTACAACTGGTGAAATTTACGTTAATCGGGAATGTTTGCAAGGTAACGTCATATTTCGTCGTGGCTATAACTTGAGTTTGTCTCAGTCCGATTCGACTAACACGATTCAGTTTAGTGCTTCAGTGAACGCTGGAGAGGGTACCCCTTGTGAAGAGATTAAACTGTTTGCCGCTGAAATGCCGCCCGTTGACTCTTCTAATGACCTGCTGGAGGGAGATTTTTATTGTAATGAGGCTCTTCGGACGATTAATGGATTGCAAGGTCCGGATTTCACATTTTTTGCAGGGACAGGGGTGGCAATCACACCGGATGCTCCCACCAACACGGTGATTATTGACATTAACTTAGTCGACTTGTCGCTTTGTACGACGTCCGCCATTTCTGTGTCTGAATCGATCTAAGGAGCAAGTGACAAGGATGGCACTACCAGCACAAGGCCCGCAAGGCCCGCAAGAGCCAGATTGGCCGTATGACATCTTGCCGCTAGGTCCAGAGGGATCGCCCGCAGAGTTCGAGGGTTTCCTTCGTGAATTATTGGTTGATGGTCCTCAATGCGGTGCTTGCGATCAGCCCACGGGGGCGGGGGAATGCTGTCAATATAATACTACTACTGGTGAATTGATTTCGGGGTGTACCACAGAAGGGTGCTGTTGTGCTGATGGGTATGTCGTAGACGGATTTTGTAGTGACTGCACCGATGTAGAAGACTGCTTGGGCCATACCAACCAGGTAGATTGTGAAAATGGCGGCGGAACCTGGACTCCTCCGATTTATGAAGAATTCGTTCCTTGTATGCCCTGCGTGGATGACTCCCCTTGTGACGAGGCTGGGTGTATCTGGGTATGGCACAGTGCTTGTGATGATGAAGAGCCGCCAAATTGCGTGGGAGAATGGCAACGAAAAGGAACTTGTAGCGGTGGCACCGGCAATAATTCGTGGGATTGCATTAGTGACGGCGGAACATGGACTCCCACGCCTGCTTGCTCTGAGGTTGACGGTGCTTGCGAGGACTGCCGAACGCCCGCAGAGGCGGGCATTGACCCCCCGGAAGGCTCGGACGGTACGGCTATTGGCAACCTGACAGAGGTAATCATACCGTGCGGCGGCGTCAGCGATGGCGGGGATGAGGGCTCACAAGGCTCACAGGGCTCACAAGGTTCACAAGGCTCACAGGGCTCACAAGGTTCACAGGGCTCACAAGGAACACAGGACATAATACCTGACGATGAGCCGATAGGAACACAGGACATAATACCTGACGATGAGCCGATAGCTCTGCCTGCTCCGGTGATAAGTCCACCAGGTCCACCCTGCCCGCAAGGCCCGCAAGACCCAGTATTTGATATCTTGAAGTGCGATGTTCCGTGCATCTTTCCAATACCCCCCGGGGACTGGATTGACAATCCGCAGGTACCTCAAGCTCCGGATGATATCAGCGATTGTCCCGCACTTCCTATTGTGTTGTTGGAGCCGGACCCGCTCTGTCCTGAACTGACGTTCGATAACAATCCTCCAGGATGTAAGGGGGCTCAAGCACCGCAAGGACCCGCCAGCGGTCAAAACATAATACAAACTCGAGTTGTTGATGTTGGGGATGAAGGGGCCGTATTCACTTTAGTGAAGGGCGAGTGTTGCGATTACGACATGAACCTGGAAATTGATTTTCCATGTCCGCTTATCACCAGCTCCTCGGACGGGAGCGATAGTTCAAACGTCTCGATTAGTTGCGACCCTGACGATATCGGATCCGCAGCGTTAACCGTTACAGAAGTTGGCGATTGTGCGTTTGTACTCGGTTTAGATGTAAGGTTTCCGTGCAATCCACAGGGACCACAGGGACCACAGGGACCACAGGGACCACAGGGACCACAGGGACCACAGGGACCACAAGGTCC
>Ga0315336_1000498_pt1 | contig 107969 bp, 114 predicted proteins | sample ASW5metaG_FD_204512 | JGI IMG/M metagenome (GOLD analysis project Ga0315336, IMG submission 204512) | Ammonia-oxidizing marine archaeal communities from Monterey Bay, California, United States - ASW #5 | ecosystem: Environmental > Aquatic > Marine > Intertidal zone | place: USA: California...
TAAATTTATTAGATAAAAACTCATTTCAATTCTGTTGGATTGTTGATTTTCCAATGTATGAGATTGATGAAAAAACAAACAAAATTCAATTTAGTCACAATCCTTTTTCCATGCCAAAAGGGGAAATGGAATCACTGGAAAAAATGGATCCTTTGGAAATTAAAGCATATCAATATGATATAGTCTGTAACGGAGTTGAATTGTCATCAGGAGCTATTAGAAACCACAAACCTGAAATTATGTATAAGGCTTTTGAAATAGCAGGATATAATAAGGAAACAGTAGAAAAAAAATTTTCTGGTATGCTTAACGCACTTAAATTCGGAGCCCCACCTCATGGCGGAAGTGCTCCGGGCATAGATAGAATAGTGATGTTATTAGCTAATGAACCTAATATCAGAGAAGTTATTGCTTTTCCAATGAATCAGCAGGCAATGGATTTAATGATGAACGCCCCAGCTGAAATTGAAAAAGATAGACTTGAGGAGTTGGGTCTAAAACTAATAGATAAAGATTAATCCAGTCCCTACAATAGCCAATACAGTCCCTATCCAAGCTCCCAAAGTCGGTAATTTTTTAGTTAAAAGCCAAATTAAAAATAAAACCAAAATTGGACTTGTAGAGGAAAGAGTAGCTACTATACCGGCATCTGCATGCTGAAGAGCAACCAGTAATAAGCTCATTCCCAATGCCATTCCTAAAAAACCGCTTATTATTGATTTGAATACTAGTTTCATTGTGATTGGGTTTAAAGAAACAAGATATTTATTATTAGACATAAATGTAAAACTAAGCAGTATGGCGGAAACAGAGGTTCTTACTGCTGCGGAAGCAATTGGATCAACACCCAAATCAAGAATGGGTTTCATTATTATCAATCCTATTGCTTGGCACAAAGCAGCTAAAATACCAAATATAATACCCAGATATAAAGATCCTTCAATTGACTCCCATCTATGTGAGTTTCCCTTATTCGCTCCATATGCAATAGCTATAACCACTCCAATAAAAACAGTAAAACATCCTATTAATTGTATTAAAGTCATGTTTTGTTTTAAAAAAAAAATATTTAGCAAAATTGTAAATGGAGCAGCTAAGGCAAATAGAATATTATTTCTTCTTGGACCAATTTTTTGTAAAGCAATGAATAATAAGGTATCTCCAAAAAAAACTCCAATAACGCCCGAAAGAATGATAATATTTAATAAATCAAGTTCTATCGTTTTCCATGTATCTATTGCTGTAGTGTAAACAATAAGCATTATTGAAACAAAAAACAGTCTTAAACGATTAAAAACTAAGCCTCCTAGAGTACGTGATATGTCCACAGAAATTAAAGAAGAAACGGACCAGCATAATGCCGCTAATATAGCTAAAAAATAATAATATATCATTAATTGGGTAGCTTAAAAAATATCAATGATATTTTTAATAGGATAAAGAAGTAGTTCTCCTAATGGTGATTTTTTTATTAAGTTGGTAGATCGAAAAAAGGCATATATAATTAATATCCATAAATAAATTCCAAACACAAAATTTAAATAAGATACAATTCTTTTGAATCTATTATAATAATACATACCATGAAACCTAAGTATTGGAACAAAGGTAAGGCATTCTTATCAAAAAAAGATAAAATTTTGAAGCGTATTATGGACACTTTTCCAAATGAGCATTTATTGTTGAATAACAACTATTATCATTCGTTAATAAATTCAATCATAGGTCAACAGATATCTGTGGGAGCAGCCAGTTCAGTTAGAAAAAAATTCTTCTCATTAAACAGAAATATAACCCCAACCAACGTATTGAAGATCAAGGATCCTTCAATGAAAAAATGTGGATTATCTAGGCAAAAAATTCTATATATTAAGAATATATCGCATTTTTTTATTTATAAAAAAAATTTTATAAAAAATATTAATTCTTTTAGTGAAATTGAAATTATTAATAATTTAATCTCAATAAAAGGAGTTGGTCAATGGACGGCTCATATGTTTCTAATGTTTAGCATAGGAAGTCCAGATATTTTTCCAAGTGGAGACCTTGGTTTTATTAAGGCAATTTCTAGATCTTATAAAAAAAAAATTCCTATCAGTGAAAATTATTTAAATGTATTGCAAAAAAGATGGTCTCCTTATAATTCTATGGCGACATGGTATTTGTGGAGGTCTTTAGATCCTTTGCCAATTAATTATTGATTTTAGTTCCTTGCTTAATCCACAAATCAATTTTTACTCTTTCATTATCAGTTAGCCCTGTTAAATTTCCAGGAGGCATTATTTCTGTATCGATTGCTTGAGCTTTAATCTTTTTAATATTTTTTATTATATCTTGTGGAGATTCAAAAATAATACCTAGGGGAGGATCATCGAAACCTTCAAAGGTAGGTTTGGTATTATGACACACACCACACCTATATTTAATGATGTTGTTAACTTCACTAAAAGAAATTTGCACATCCAATGAAGTAGAATTTTCTGTTACCTGTATTTTTGGAAGTGAAGTATACAACATCAAGATTATCATCCCAGAAGCAGCTATTGGAAGGATCCATGGTTTATACTGCTTCTTGTTTCTTAGATTAAAATAAAGCCTTACGCTTGCACCTATTATTGAAATAAAAAATAAAATTGCCCAATTATATTCATGGCCATAAGTAAAAGGATAGTGTGAACTCACCATAATAAATAGCACAGGTAACGTCATGTAATTATTATGAATTGATCTAGTTTTCGCATTAAGACCCTGTTGTAAATCAGGGTCTTCATTTGATAAGGCGGCAGTAACCATATTTTTTTGAGAAGGAATAATAACGCGGAATACGTTGGCTGCCATTATTGTCCCTATACCTGCGCCTACATGGATATATGCAGCTCTTGATCCAAAAATCTTTGTTAGAAAATAACTTGCAATCAGTGCAATTATTAAACACGTAATTGAAAAGAATGTTGTATGTTTAATCAATTTGGAATTACATAAAAAGTCATATACAAACCACGAACTAAGTAAAAAAAGTATAGAGATAGCGATTGCAGTTATCGGACTGATGTCAGTGATGTTTTTATCAATCAGTAAACCCTCAGCATTCAGGTAATAAACAATTATTAAAAGCACAAAACCACTGATCCAAGTAGTATAGGCTTCCCACTTAAACCAATGCAATTCTTTGGGAAATTTCTTTGGTGGGCCCTTTAGCTTGTTAATATTATAAAATCCTCCAGAATGGACAGACCAAAGTTCACCTTCCAGATCTTCTTTACTAGTGTTTCGATCAAGTCTGCTATCAAGCCAGTTAAAGTAAAATGACGTTCCAATCCAGGCTATACCAACAACAATATGTATCCATCTGACAATAAGATCCAGCCAGTCTAAGAAGAAGGGGTAGAGTGAAAATATTACGTCCATTTAATATACTGTTTTATCTGTTTTCACTTCCCATTCCTCGAAAGCTTTAATTGCTTCTTTTTCGTTAATTTGCTCTAATGGAATTTTTCTTTTGTTGAGATCCAGTGATAGCTCATCATAAATATAACTATCATCAAAGCCAATTTTGGCAGCATCCTTTCGATTATTACCATAGTATATTTTATCAATATGTGACCAATAGATCGCACTTAGGCACATGGGGCAGGGTTCGCAACTAGTAAATATTTGAGTGCCCTTAAGGTTGAAAGAATTAAGTTTGTTACACGCATTTCTAATAGCTACAATTTCTGCATGTGCCGTAGGATCATTCTTATTTGTTACTTCATTAAATCCTTCTGAAATTATTTCATTATTTTTTACAATTACGCATCCAAAAGGTCCCCCATCTTCTTTTAAACTTATCATAGACAATTCTATAGCCCTCAACATAAAATTTTTTGATATATTATGCATTTATTTTTTTAAGATTGTTTTTATTTTCCTGATGTAATGAGGAAGTATTAGAAGATCTATGTTCCAGTAGTCTCCCTATGATTGATATAGCTATTTCTCCAGGTTTTTTGCTAGTGATTTTCTTTATTCCTACGGGGCATTCTATTTGACTAATGTTTGTTTGATTATGTCCAAGTTTAATTAACCGATTACTGAATCTCTTTATTTTAGTTTTAGAACCAATCAAACCCAAGAATTTAAAAGAATTAAAATTTAAAATTTCGTTAATTATTTTAAAATCATAATCATGGCTATGTGTTAGAATTATATAGTAAGATTCTTTGGGTAAATTTTTGATGAGCACCCACGGAGAGTTAGCATAAATCAGGGAAACTTTTTTTTCTTTTTGCATTTTTAAGTAATCATTTCTTGAATCTATTAAATGTACGTTAAAATCTAAATCTGTTGATCTAGATGATAATTCTTGACCTATATGTCCCGCACCAAAAATAAATAAATTATCTAATTTAAAATTTAAGAATTTTTCATTTATTAAGCTTTCAAAACCATTAGCATGTTTCGTGATTTCAACCTGAGCATATCCCCCACAGCATTGCCCAATTGACGGGCCTAATGGAATATTTATTAGTTGAGTATTTAATATCATTTTTTTATTTAAAATTTTTTTTGCTTTTTCAATTATGGTATATTCAAGTTGGCCGCCACCAATGGAACCAAAAAGATACTTAGAAGTTATGAGCATAAATGTACCTGAATTTCTTGGAACTGAACCTTCGGTAGAAATTAACTTAGCTTTAATAATTTCTTTTTTGTATTTTTTTGCTTCAACAATTTTTTTAAAAATCATATATTATTTCTGTAAAGCCATTAATATATTTTCTGGGGTAGCGGGGGCTTGGAGATTGTTATTATTAACGGTATTTTTTAAGGCCATAAAAGCAGATAATGCAAGCATCAGAGGGGGCTCCCCAACTGCTTTAGATCTATTGACAGTCTTTTCTAGATTCATTCCTTTTTTGTAAATATTAACATTAAATTTTTCTGGTATGTCTTTTGCAACAGGAATTTTATAGGTTGAAGGACTATGGGTGGATAAATTTCCATTTAAATTCCAAGAAACCTCTTCTGTTGTTAGCCATCCCAAACCCTGAACAAATCCGCCTTCAATCTGCCCCATATCTATTGACGGGTTTATTGATTTCCCGACATCATGTAAAATGTCAACTTGCAAAAGTTTATTTTCTCCTGTCAAAGTATCTATTATTACTTCAGTAACTGCAGCACCGTATGAAAAATACAAAAAAGGCCTTCCTTTAAGAGTTTCTTTGTTAACAAAAATTATTGGAGTTTTATAAAAGCCAGAAGAAGAAAGTGAAATGCGGTTTAAAAAAGCTAATGAAATTAATTTTTTAAAACCTATGCTTTTATCTCCATAGTAAACTTTATTATTTTTATACTCAATCAATTCACCTTTGTATTTAAAAATTTCTTTAATAAACAATGCTAAGTTATTTTTAATTTTATCTATAGCATTTACAACGGCAGCTCCATTAATATCAGTTGAAGCTGAAGCAGCTGAAGCGGAAGTATTTGGTACTTTTTCAATATCTGTCGAAGTGATTTTGATTTCATCCGTTGAAAGGCCAAGTTCATTTGCAGCAATTTGAGAAATTTTAGTCATTAAACCCTGACCCATTTCAATACCTCCATGATTTAGATGAACAGAGCCATCAGTGTATATATGCACTAAGGCACCTCCTTGGTTTAAATGTGTGGTTGTAAAAGAAATGCCAAACTTGACAGGTGTTATAGAAATTCCTTTTTTAAGAATATTGTTTTTTTTATTGAACTCTATGATTTTTTTTCTTCTATTTATATAATTTGATTTTTTCATCAGATCTTCAAATATTTCATTTATGATATTGTCTTCTACTTTCATTCCATAATGTGTGAAATTATTTCTATTTTTTTGGTAAAAATTATTTTTTCTTATTATGGCAGCATCAATGTTTAGATGTTTTGATATATTTTCTATGATATTTTCAATACAGAACATTCCTTGTGGCCCCCCAAATCCCCTAAATGCCGTATTGGAGACTGTATTTGTTTTGCATCTATAAGATACAAGATTAATATTAGGGATAAAGTAACAATTATCGATATGATAAATTGCCCTATCGTTGATTGATTCAGAAAGGTCTGGTGAAATTCCACATCTAGATGCAAGCATAATATCTAATCCATTAATTATTCCATTGCTATTAAAGCCAGCTTTATATTTATAATAAAAATCATGACGTTTGCCTGTAATGATCATATCATCATCTCTATCAATTCTTAGTTTAATTGGATTGCTAATTTTTTTAGCAAGTAAAGTTGAAATTGCGGCAAAAATAAATGATTGCGTTTCTTTACCGCCAAAACCTCCGCCAATTCTTCTAACCTTAACATTTATAGAATTGAATTTTTGTTTAATTACCTTTGCAACAATTTGTTGGGTTTCAGTTGGATGTTGAGTAGATGAATAAATCAAGAAATTATTACCTTCCTGAGGAATGGTTAGAGAAATTTGTCCTTCAAGATAAAAATGATCCTGTCCTCCAGAAAATAATTCACCTTCAATAACATGTTTAGAATTTTTTATGCTTTTAATAGCATTGCCCTTTTTTAAAATTTTTGGTTTTAAAACAAATGATTTTTTTTTAATAGCTTCTTTAATATTTATAATAGGTTTTTTTATTAAATAATTAATTTTTGCTTTTGTTACTGCCCTTCTTGCTAATTCATAAGTCTTGGCAGCTACGGCAAAAATGGGTTGACCAAAATATCCAATATTGTTTTTAGCAAATATTGGATCACCTTCGAATACTGGACCGACATCATTAATACCAGGAATATCTTTATAAGTTATAACCTCAATTACTCCTTCAGATCTATACACCTCACTTAAATTAATGCTTCTAATTTTGCCTTTTGCTATTTTGCTGAAGCCTATTGCTGCATGTAACAAGTTTTTTGGCTCTGGTATATCGTCTATGTAAGTAGCTTTGCCTGAAACATGTAGTGTAGCACTTTCATGTTTTTTTTTTGATGAAAATAATTTTAAATTTTTACTCATTTAATTAATTGTTTCTGATTTTTTGTTTATTACCTCTAAATAAAATCTTTCTAGTAAATTTTGGCTTACTATTCTTCTATATTGATTTGAAGCTCTCATGTCACTCAAGGGATAATAATCTCTTTCAATGATTGTTTTGGATTTTTTGATATTTTCATAATTAAATTCTTTACCAGTTAAGAATTTCTCAGTTTTAGATGCAATTTTAGGTGTAGCAGACATTCCTCCAAAAGCTATCTTCACGTTGATAATTATATTTTTATCTAGTTTTAACAAAAAAGCTGCAAAGATAGAGGAAATATCATCATCAAAACGCTTGCTGACTTTATAACATTTGAAAATACAATTTTTTAAAATTGGAATTTTTATTTCTCTAATAAACTCTCTATTTTTTAATATTGTTTTTCTGTAAGATTTAAAAAAATTATGAATTTGAATTTCTCTTTTTTTTTGACCCTCTATCTTTAAAGAACAATTTAAGGCTAACAAAGCTGGTGAACAATCCCCTATTGGTGAGGCACTAGCTAAATTACCGCCAACAGTAGCCACATTTCTTATTTGTATTGATCCATAACGATAAAACATATTTGCAAAAGACGGATAAATGTTTTTAATTTTAGGAATCAAGTCATTGATAGGGGTGGCCGAGCCAACAAGTAAGTATTTTTTTTTTATATTGATATAATTTAAATCTTTATTGTTGCCCAAATATATTAAAGAGTTGATGTCTTTATTTTGCTTTGTGACCTCTAAAGCAAGATCTGTCCCACCGGATAAAAATCTGATTTTTGAAAATTTTTGTGACTCCCTTAATAAATTATTTAAGGTACTTGGAATATAAAATTGCTTTTTATTATTATTTATTAAAACATCATTTTTACTTATTGATTTTAATAGGTTAATAGTTATTTTTTTATTTTTTGAAAACTTATCCTCCTTTCCATAAGTATACATTTTTTTAGCAGCAGTTTTAATTGCTTTGTAACCTGTACATCTGCATAAATTTCCGGCTAAATATTCGTCTATATTTTCGTTAGTTGGTTTTATTTTGTTTTTATACATACCAAACATAGCCATTACAAACCCAGGGGTACAAAAACCACATTGCGATCCATCATTTTCAACCATAGCTTTTTGAGCAGGATGGAGTTTTTTCTCTCCTATATATTCAACAGTTATTAATTGCTTCCCATGAAGATTATAAAGGAACATTATGCACGTATTAATTGATTTATATTTAAGTTTGTTTTTATTTAGTTCAGCAATGACAGCTGTACACGCACCGCAGTCTCCTGAAGCACAACCTTCTTTAGTTCCGGTTAATTTTTTATTTATCCTTAAATAATTAAGTACTGTAACATTTGTATCTATATCTTTAATCTTAACAAGCTTGTCATTAAGAATGAATTCTATTTCATTATTAATCATTAACTTCCTCGGTAAGTTGAATAGCTCCAAGGAGAAACAAGCAAGGGCACGTGATAGTGTTGATCGGGGTCATTTATTCCAAAACGAATTACCACATCATCAATGAAAAAAGGTTCTTTAATGGTTGTGAAGTTTTTAAAATATTCTCCACAATAAAATATCAATTCATATTTTCCTGAAGCAAATTCTTTTTTTTCTATAATAGGCGAATCTGATCTACCATCATTATTGAGTTTGAATTCCTTTATTTTGTGTTTTTTTTCATTTTCAATACGAAAAATTTCCCCTCTTATCCCTTTTCCAGGGATTCCGTTGAAAATATCCAAAACATGCGTTGTTAAATAACCGTTCGACATAATTATGAATATAATTATACAGTATTTATATAAATATTAAACGAGGCAATGCATTAAATGAATCTACCCAGAAACTTTGTTGGATACGGCAAAAATGATTTCAAAGTTGTTTGGCCTAATAATGCAAAATTAGCACTTCAGTTTGTTTTAAATTATGAAGAAGGGGGTGAAAATTGTGTTCTTAATGGAGATAAGCATTCTGAAACTTTCCTTTCAGAAATTATAGGATCACAACCTATTGAAGGCAGACATATGAACATGGAGTCTGTTTATGAATATGGATCACGAAGAGGTTTTTGGCGCATCTACAATAATTTTATTAAAAGAAAAATTCCGTTAACAATTTTTGGAGTTGGTCTAGCCCTTCAACAAAATAATGAAATTTGTTCAGCAATAAAAGAATCAGATTTTGAAATAGTAAGTCACGGCTATAGATGGATAGATTATCAATTTATAGACGAAGAAACTGAAAAGGATCATATTTTAAAGTCTTATAATATAATTAAAGAAATTTTTGGAACATATCCCAAAGGTTGGTATACTGGGAGAACTAGTCCTAATACCAGAAGGCTCGTTATAGAAAATACTGATGTAATTTACGACAGTGATTCATACAGTGACGATCTACCAACTTGGGAGAATATTGGAAACAAAAAACATTTAGTAATACCATATACTTTGGATAACAATGATATGCGATTTGCTACTAACCAAGGATTTAATAGTGGTGAACAGTTCTTTCAATATTTAAAGGACTCTTTTGATTGTTTGTATAAAGAAGGTGAGCATAATCCTAAGATGATGTCAGTAGGCTTACATTGTAGGTTAATAGGAAGACCTGGAAGAATTCAGTCTTTAATAAAATTTTTAGATTACGTGCAAAACTTTGACGATGTTTGGTTTTGTAGACGAGACGAAATAGCAGATCACTGGTATAAAAATTATCAATAAATGAAAATCAATGATGTCAATGAAATGTCTTTAGACATATTTATAAATAATTTTAAAAATATTTTTGAAAAAACTTCTTCAATAGCTACTTCAATCGAGAAAGTGAGACCTTTTAAAAATAAAAATCACTTAATAGAAATTTTTATAAATGAATTTGACAAATTAAATATGGATAATAAAAAAATTATTATAAAAAAACATCCTGATTTAGGAAATAAATTTAAAATTAATAATGATTTAACAGAAATGTCGCTGAATGAGCAAAAAAATGCAGGATTAGATAATTGTACCGAAGAAGAATTCAATTTTTTTATTCAATTGAATAATGAATTTAAATTAAAATTTGATATACCTTTCATATTTGCTGTAACAGGAAAGGACAAATCAACAATTATTGAAGAATTTAAAAGACGTTTGCAAAATGATAATATTGAAAATGAATTAAAGGAATCTGTAAAACAAGTAAAACTAATAGCTAATTTTAGATTAAACGAGATGTTAGATGAGTAATAAATATATTATAAAAAATATAACTGATTTAGCCAATCCCTTATTAGGGACAAAAATTTTTAAATTTTCAGATGAGTTTTTCGCTTCTGCTAAAAGAATAATAAATCCTGCCACTCCAATTTTTAAGGAAAATGTTTTTGATCAACATGGTAAATGGATGGATGGATGGGAAACAAGAAGAAGAAGATCAAAAGGTAATGATTATCTTATAATTAAGTTAGGAAAACCAGGAAACATAAAACATGTTGATGTTGATACAACGTTTTTTAATGGTAACCAGCCTGAATATGCTCAACTAGAGGGATGCTTTTCAAAAAACAATAATTTTAATAATATTAAATGGACTAAGATTACTAGAAAATACAAAATAAAGCCTAATAATACAAATATTTTAAAATCTATATCTTCAAAGACTTTTAATTTTGTTCGTTTAAATATTTTTCCTGATGGTGGTGTTGCTAGACTCAGGCTTTTTGGAAACATTGATCTTTCATTAAAAAAAATATCAAATAATAATATTATCGACTTGGCAAGTGTAGTTAATGGATCTCAAGTATTGGCTTGTAGTGATGAACATTTTGGTAATGCAAATAATATACTATTGCCTGGAAAATCTATAAATATGGGCAATGGTTGGGAAACCCGAAGAAGAAGAGGCGAGGGATATGATTGGGTTCTTTTAAAGTTAGGCATTAGTGGATATCCAACATCTTTTGAAATTAACACTCATTATTTTAAAGGAAATTACCCAGATAGTTTTTCTATTCAGGGTATCAAAGATAATAAAAAAACATCAATTAATTCAATAATTAAAAATAGTAAAAAATGGGAAACCATAATTCCAAAAACAAAACTTAAACCAGATAATTCACTAAAAATAAAAATGCTAAAGAAATTTTATAAAAAATATAATTATATCAAATTAAATATTTATCCTGATGGTGGAATATCTCGTTTTAGAATTTATGGAACAATAAAATAATTTTATGAATTTGCAAATTAATAAAATTACAAAACATAACTTTTCTAAATATGGACAATTAATTTCTACTGAAAATATTAAGTCTCAAGATATAAATAATGAAACTACCCAGAGTTTTTATGATCTTGTAAATATTGAAATTTTTGGCGAAAATAAAGAAAGTAGAGTCAATATCTTTAAATCAATTAAAAGAGATTTCCCTCTTGAAATTAATATGCTTGAAAAACACCCCTTAAGTTCTCAAACATTTATTCCATTACAAAAAACTAACTTTATTGTTGTTGTCGCTCCTGTTTCAGATAAGCCGGATATCAATTTGATTGAAGCATTTCATATATCTCCTGAAGAAGGTATTAATTTTAAACCCAAAGTTTGGCATTTTCCACTTATAGCAACTGAAAATTCAAATTTTTTAACAATAGATAAAAAAGATTCAGACAATAATCTTGAAATTTATAATTTTCAAAATAACGATAAAATATTTTTATATTATGAATGAATCTCTTATTGAATTTAGTAATATAACTAAAAAATTTCCAAGAGTTATTGCAAATAATAACGTTTCTTTTAATATTAATAAATCTTCAGTTCATGCTTTATTGGGAGAAAATGGAGCTGGTAAATCTACATTAGTAAAAGTTCTTTATGGTTTACTTGATCCAGATGAAGGACATATTAATTTTAATAATGAAATTTTAAAAATCACCTCCCCATCAGAAGCACGTAAAAAAGGTATAGGAATGGTTTTTCAACACTTTTCACTTTTTGAATCACTGACAGTTAGAGATAATTTAATATTAGGAATAGATGAAAATATTTCATATTCAAAATTGCAAATACAACTTGAAGATATTTCTTCTAAATATAATTTACCTTTAGATCTTGATGCACCTATTACCTCTCTTTCTGCAGGAGAGAAACAACGAGTAGAAATTGTTAGAATTCTTTTACAGAATCCACAGTTATTAATAATGGATGAACCAACATCTGTTTTAACACCTCAAGAAGTTGAAAGTCTATTTATAACACTTAATGCTCTTGTAAAAGAGGGAAGAACAATTCTTTATATAACTCATAAATTAGAGGAAGTTATAACTTTATGTAATGATGTAACAATAATGAGAAACGGTAAAGTTATTGATTCATGTTCTACTGTAAATCAAACAGCTAAAAGTCTTGCAACAAAAATGTTAGGACAAAAGCTTGATGAATTAAAAACAGATTACACCCATATTAATGATTTTATAAATTTTAAAGCAAAAAATTTATCTTGTACATTTAACGATCCTTTTTTTACGGATTTAAAAAATATTTCATTTGAAATTAAAGAAGGTGAAATTTTTGGTATTGCAGGAGTTGCCGGTAATGGTCAATCTGAATTAATGGATATCTTGATAGGTGAAAATTGTTCTATTGATTCAGGAGAAATTATTTTTAAAAAAACTAATATTGAATCTTTTAATCCTCAAAAGAGAAGAGATTTATCTATAGCTTTTGTTCCTGAAAACAGATTAGGGCATAGTGCAGTTCCAGAATTAACACTTTCAGAAAATATATTGTTAAGTCAATTTCCAAATAATAATTTTTCTAAACATGGAATACTAAATAATAATTTTATTGAAAATCATACTAATGAGGTAATAAATAATTTTAATGTTGTTACACCAGGTGCAGACGTTAAAGCTTCTAGCTTATCAGGTGGAAATTTACAAAAATTTGTTATTGGAAGAGAAATTTCGTCTAATCCTAAATTATTAATAATTTCTCACCCTACATGGGGAATTGATGCAGGAGCGGAATATTCAATACGGCAATCACTAATTAATCTTGCTATAAACGGAACTTCAATAATAGTTTTATCTCAAGATATAGATGAATTAATTGAAATTACTCACCGAATAGCAGTCATTTATGATGGTAGTTTATCTGAATCTTTTATTACTAAAGAAATTGATATTACTAAATTGGGATTATTAATGGGAGGAAAAAAATGATTATTTTATTTCCTACTATAGTTGCAAGACCACAATCATCAAATATAATGAGTATATTTGTACCAATTATTGCTGTTATACTTACATTAATAACCGGCTCTATTATTTTCTCTCTCATGGGTTTTAATGCATTTTTTGCATTACATACTTTTTTTATATCACCTATTTCATCTGCATACGGTATTTCGGAATTATTAGTTAAGGCGACACCGTTGGCTTTAATAGCAATTGGTTTAGCATTTTGTTTTAAAAATAATATTTATAATATTGGTGCCGAGGGACAACTTACTATGGGTGCCATATTTGGTGGAGGTATAGGAATTTACTTTCATGATACTAATAGTTTTTGGTTGCTTCCACTAATGATTATAGGAGGAGCAATTGGAGGTGCTATTTGGGCAATGATACCAGCATTATTAAAAAATAAATTTAATACGAATGAAATACTCACTAGCTTAATGTTGGTTTATGTTGCTTTACTAATTTTAGATTATTTAGTTGTAGGTCCTTGGAGAGATCCAGAGGGATATAGTTTTCCAAAGACTAGATCTTTCAGTAATTCAGGTAGAATGCCTTTGCTTTTTGAAGGTCTAAGAATTCATGTAGGTTTAATTATAACTTTAATTTTGATTTTTATTTCATGGTTTGTTTTTGCTAAAACAATATTTGGTTTTCAACTTAAAGTATCTGGTTTTAGCCCAATAGCTGCACGTTATGCAGGATTTAATCAAAAGATTATTATTTATTTAGCTTTTGGTATTTGTGGAGCATTTGCAGGAATAGCAGGTTTAGCAGAAGTTTCTGGTCCAATAGGATTGATGTATAGGGATATTTCTCCTAATTACGGTTTTACTGCTATCATTGTTGCATTTTTAGGAAGATTGCATCCTTTAGGAATAATTTTTTCTTCATTAGTAATTGCCTTAACTTATTTAGGTGCGGAGGATGCTCAATTGTTTATGCAAATACCTGCGGCTGTAGGTTTTTTGTTTCAGGGTTTAGTTCTTTTTTATTTATTAGGAGCAGATTTTTTAGTTAAATATAAATTAGAGTTTAAAAAATCAAAATGAATTATTTAGAATTAATAGGATTTATTCAAATAGTTTTAATAGCTACAACCCCAGTAGTTTTTGCTGGTATTGGCGAATTAGTTACGGAAAAATCAGGAGTACTTAATTTGGGAGTTGAAGGAATGATGTTAGTAGGGGCGGTTACTGCCTTTGTCACACTTGTTATTACAGGAAGTTATGTTCTTGCTTTTTTATTTTCAATCTTGGCTGGTATATTTATGTCAGGTCTATTTGCCTTTTTAGTACTCATTCTAATGTCAAATCAGGTTGCAACAGGTTTGTCTTTAACAATTTTTGGCATTGGATTAAGTTCAATGATTGGAAAGAAATATATTGGGACACCTATTGATGGATTAACTCCTTGGTATTTTGTTATTTTATCATTTATAATTGTTTTTTTAGTAGGGTATTTTTTTTATAAAACTAAATCAGGCTTAATACTTAGGGCAGTTGGCGAATCACACACCTCTGCTCATGCTTTGGGTTATAGCGTTTTAAAGATAAGACTTCTTGCTATTCTTTTTGGAGGATCTATGTGTGCATTTGCTGGATCATATATATCAATTTGTTATGCCCCAATGTGGCAAGAAGGAATGATAGCTGGAAGAGGTTGGATTGCTCTAGCTTTGGTTGTTTTTTCTACATGGAAGCCAAGTAGAATTTTAATTGGAGCATATATTTTCGGTGGTACTTCAATTTTTCAAATGCATCTTCAAGGCAAAGGTTTTAAATTTCCTCATTGGGTTCCACTTGATGATTTTTTTAGTTCTGCGCCATTCTTTAATATGTCTCCATATTTAGCCACAATGATTGTTTTAGTGATAATTTCTAGTAATAAATTAAGGATCAAACTAAGTGCCCCTGCTTGTTTGACCATGCCTTTTTACAAAGGAAGTTAGAATATCCACTTATTTAATTCAAATTTATATTTAGAATCGTTGAGTCTAAGATAAAAACAGTATTGAATACTATTTTATTTTTAACAGGTGAGGTTAAAGTGATTAAATTTTTTAAATATTTTACAATAATTCTTGCTTTTTTTGGTTTAATTTTAAGCACAGCTTATGCAGATCCAAAAAAAGTTGGTTTCATCTATATTGGTCCTCCAGGTGATCATGGGTGGACTTATATGCATGATGTTGGTCGTCAATACATGGAAAGTCAGTTGGGTGACGCAGTAACATCTACCTATATTGAAGGCGTTCCTGAAAATGCTGATGCAGTAAGAGCTATTAGAAAACTAGCTTCTTCTGGTCATGATTTGATCTTTACAACTTCTTTTAATTACATGGATCAAACACTTGAAGTTGCTAACGAATTTCCAAATGTAATGTTTGAACACGCTACAGGCTATAAAAGAACAGATAATGTTTCAACTTATTCAGCTAGATTTTATGAAGGTCGTACCATAATTGGTCACATAGCTGGTCATATGACAAAAACTAATACAGTTGGATACATTGCTTCATTTCCAATTCCTGAAGTTGTAAGAGGTATTAATGCTTTTTATTTAGCAGCATCCAAGGTTAATCCAGATATTAAGATAAAAGTTATTTGGGCTTTTACTTGGTATGATCCTGGTAAGGAAGCTGATGCAGCTAATACTTTGATAAATCAAGGTGCAGATATCATAGTTCAACACACTGATACTTTTGCTCCTTGTCAGGCTGCTGAAAAAGCAGGTGTATTAGCTTTTGGTCAAGCTTCAAATCAGGAGGCATTTTGTCCTAATGCTCATTTAACTGCAATTGAAGATGTATGGGGACCATATTACGCAGCAAGAGCACAGGCTGTTGTTGATGGTACTTGGTCTTCCACTGATACATGGCATGGTATGAATGAAGGTATGGTTGTAATGTCTCCATATAATGCCAAATTAATGTCTCCTGAATTAATTCAAGAAGCCATAAATATGGAAATTGCAATTAAAGATGGAACACTACATCCATTTACAGGACCTATTAATAACCAAGCTGGTGAAGAAGTAGTAGCTGCAGGGGAAGTTGCTGATGATGGTATGCTTGCTGGTATGGGCTTTTATGTTGAAGGTATAGACGACGAACTACCACAATAATATAATTTAATTTTTAACCCCCTAAATATATAGGGGGTTATTTCAAATATTATTAATTATTAGGTGAAATTATATGTCAGATTTACATATTTCGTGGGAAGAATATCATAAAAAAACAGAAGAACTGGCTGTAAAAGTTCATGATGACGGATGGGAATTTAATCAAGTAGTGTGCATTGCTAAAGGAGGTATGAGAGTAGGAGATGTTTTTGCAAGAATTTTTAATGTACCTCTAGCTATATTATCAGTAGAATCTTACAAAGGTGAAAGTGTAAAAAATCAAAGAGGAGCGATAACATTTTCCCGTGATTTAGCAAAGACATCACCTAATATAGGTTCCAGAGTATTGCTTGTAGATGATTTGGCAGATTCTGGTATTACTCTAAAAAAAAGTATTGATTGGATGCAACATTTTTACGGTTTTTATCTTGATGAACCTATAAGAACCGCTGTATTATTTTATAAAGCTGCTTCTTCTTTTAAACCAAATTACTATATTGATTATCTTGAAGATTCCCCATGGATACATATGCCTTTTGAAAAATATGAAGATATGAAGGTTGAGGATTTAAAATAATTAAAACCAGCTTGTAATTTCTTTTAATTTTTTTTTTTGTGTAGAGAATTTTGGAATTTTACAATTTTGTTTGGCATAACCAACTACTAATAAAACAAATGGTTTTTCATTTTTGGGTCTATTAAGTATATTGCTTAAAAAATTCATTGGGCTAGGTGTATGTGTTAGCATACATAAACCTGAATAATGTAAGCAAGAAATTAATATACCTGTAGCAATTCCAACAGATTCTTTGACGTAATAATTTTTAATCTTTAAATTTTTTTTAATCGTAAATTTTTTTTCGAAAATAGCTATTAGAATAGGAGCTTCTTCCAAAAAATCTTTATTTGAATCTGTACCAAGAGGTTTTAGTGCTTCTAACCAAGCATGAGGAGCTTTAAAATTATAAAAATCCCTCTCTTCTTTTTCAGCAGCTATACGAATTTTTTTCTTAATATTTTTATCTGTGATTACAACAAAATGCCACGGTTGTAAATTAGCTCCACTAGGAGCAGTACCTGATGCTAAAATAGCATTTTCTATGATATGTAAGTTAATATTTTTTGTATTAAAAGATCTTATACTTCTTCTTTTTTTAATTAATTTATAAAATTGCTTTGATCGCTTACTTATTTCATTAATTGGCAAAATTTTATAGTTAAATTTTTCAGTTTCAAATTTCATAATTATATTTAAATACTATAATATTTTAATGATGTATTGGTTAGTTATTATTTTAGGTGTATTAATTATATCTTTGGGGATTAGTAATCCAGTATACCAATTAGTAATTAGTAGATATTTACATACCCCATTACTAATTCAAATTATTTTAAGATTTTTTTTATTATTTATGGGTATAATAATAATTTTTTTAGGATTGTACTTAGAAAGTAATTTTTAATATCGTCTGATATTTCTATCTATTAAAGCAGCCCATGCATCTATTCCACCTAAAACATTAACACTATGTTTGTATCCTTGAGACTTAAGCCATTTAACAACTGCTTGGCTCCTTGTTCCTGTATGACACATGACAAAAATATTATTATCTTTATTTAGCTCGGTATGACGATTGGCTATTTCTGTTAATTTAATGTGAATTGTGCCTTTTACATAAGCATGTTCTCTTTCTGTATCTTCTCGAATATCTAATATTTGGATCTTTTTATACTCTTCTTTGAGCTCATTAAGTTTATGGACTGTTATTTCGCTACTTTTATATAATTCCATTTAAACTATTCTATATATTTAGAATAATAATTCCAGTATTTTAGTGAACAAGAAAATTGTATTTATAAAAAATTAATTGTCTTACTCAAATATATAGTTATAAGAACTAAATTCCAAGGAACAATATGTCTAAAAAAATTACTTTTTCTGCTTTTGGTAGAGACTCTTACTATCATAGAGATTGGTTTAAAAAGAATGGTTTTAAATTTGATAGAAGTTCAAGAAAATGGACAGTAAGTGAGTTGCCGATTGAAAATGCCGAAGAATTCGCAAGTTATTGCCGCAAATATGGTTTAACATTTGAAAGATCTGATAGAATGATCACAGAATTTAATTATGCTGAATATTTGTGGGATGGTCGAAGGGAAGATTTCATGAAACCTATTGAAACAGTAAATATTCCTCAACCAAAAAATAAGAGATAGATTACTTTCTGAATAAGATATCTTCAAATAATTTTATTCTATTAATAATACTTAGTGCAATTTGGGGATCTGCTTTTATTGCCATTAAAATTAGTGTTGAAACAACTCACCCTGTTACAGTAGCTTCTTTAAGATTAATAATTGGTTCTTTATTTTTGTTTTCTTATTTTAAATTAAAAAATTATAAAATAAATTTATCAATAAATTTATTGATTTTAATATTTATAATTGGCTTAGTAGGAAATTTTATTCCTTTTTATTTAATCAGCTGGTCTGAACAATATATTAAATCAAATACTGCCGGCCTTTTACTTTCTATTGCTCCAATTTTTACTTTATTACTTTCACATTTTTTTACAAAAGACGATAAATTTTCTTTTAGAAAATTTGTTTCTATATTGGTAGGATTACTAGGTGTATTATTTATTATTGGTTTTAATACATTAAGTAATGTTTCATCCAGGCAATCTGGAGATTTTTTACCAAAATTAGTTATAATGATTGCTGCATTGGGCTATGTCATCTCAGCAATTTTAGCCTATAATATCAAAAATATTAGTACAATAGCATTAACAACTTTTGTAACCATGTTTGCTGCGTTAATTTCAATACCATTTATGATATTTGTAGAATATAACAATCCTTCATCTTTTAATTTCAACTCTATTTCTTCATTGATATACCTAGGATTATTTCCAACTGCAATTGCTTTTGTTTTAAGATTTCACATAATCTCTAAAGCAGGTCCAATTTTTCTTTCATATGTGGCATATTTAATTCCTGTCTTTGCAATTTTCTGGGGATACATTTTTTTAAAAGAAACAATAACTTTTAATACTCTCATAGGAGTTATTTTAATCCTATTTGGTGTATTTTTTAGTCAACAATCTAATGTACAAAATACTTAGTTAACGCATATACAATTAATAAGATAGCTATAATTATTGTAACACTGCCTGCATTTAAAAATTTCATTTGCTTATTGGTAATTTTTTGTATTTACCCCATTCTGCCCACGAACCATCATAAACAGAAGTTTGAATTTCTAACCTATGTAACAATGATAGAGATATTATACAAGCTGTGATACCACTTCCACAAGATGTAATGATTTTTTTGTTTTTAATATGGTATTTATTAAATAAATTGTTAATTTTTTTTTTTGAAGCTAATGTCCCCTTGTTGTTTATTAAGTTTCCCCAAAAAATATTTTTGCTACCAGGAATATGTCCAGATCTAAGTCCTTTTCTTGGTTCTTTGACTTTTCCATTAAATCTATCTTTATGGCGAGCATCAAGTGTTAATGATTTTTTTCTATTGATTGATTTCAAAACTTCATTTTTTGTAACAAGTATTTCTTTTGATAATCGCGATATGAAATTACCTTTTTTAAAATACGTTTTTTTATTAGTTACTGATTTTTTTTCTTTTAACCATTTCTTCAAACCACCATTCAGTACAAAAATATTATTATGACCAAAAAATTTAAACATCCACCAAACTCTGGGAGAGCTAAATATTCCTTTTACGTCATAAGCAACAATTAATGAATTCTGATTAATACCAAAACTTCTAACTTTTTCTTCAAATTTCCTTTGATTTGGAACCATATGGGGCAGATTAGTTTTTTTATCTGAAATTTTATCAATGTCAAAAAAATAAGCATTTTTTATATGCACCTTATCATATTCTTTTTTTGCATCTCTTTTTTCATCAGGCATATGCCAAGAACAATCTAAAATCACCAATTTTTTGTTGTTGAGGTTTTTATAAACCCAATTTGTACTTACTAATTGACTCATTTTAGTTGATTTATATATAATATTCCTTCAATATCTCTTATCATTATGACAGATTCAATAAAATATATATTAGAAGAAAATAAATTACCTAAAACTTGGTATAATATTAATCCAGATTTACCAAGTCCTCCTCCACCACCTCTGCATCCAGGGAGATTAGATCCTCTAGGCCCAGATGATTTAGCACCTTTATTTCCAATGGGCTTGATATTGCAAGAGGTTTCTATGGAAAGAGAAATTGAAATTCCTGAACCTGTTAGAGCAATATATAAACAATGGAGACCTTCACCTTTATATAGGGCAAGAAGGTTAGAGAAATTTTTAGATACCCCTGCAAAAATATATTATAAATATGAAGGCGTAAGTCCAACTGGAAGTCACAAACCAAACACTGCTGTTGCCCAAGCTTTTTATAACAAAGAAGAGGGTGTAAAGAAAATATATACTGAAACAGGAGCTGGTCAATGGGGTAGTTCAATGGCTTTTGCTGGTCAAATGTTTGGCATTGATATTGAAGTGTTTATGGTAAGAATAAGTTTTGATCAAAAGCCATATAGAAAAATAATGATGGAATCATTTGGTGCAAAGTGCAATCCAAGTCCTTCAGAGATTACAAATTATGGAAAAAAACTTTTAAGTGAAGATCCAAACAATACAGGTAGCTTAGGTATAGCAATATCAGAAGCTGTTGAAATGGCAGTTCAAAGTGAAGATACTAAGTATTCTTTAGGAAGCGTATTAGGTCACGTTTTAATGCATCAAACTATCAATGGTAATGAAGCTATCCTGCAAATGGAGCAAGCTGGCGACTATCCAGATATTATTGTTGGATGTACGGGAGGAGGAAGCAATCTTTCTGGACTCTTATTTCCATTCATGGGACAACAATTACGTGGAGGAAAAAAGATAGATGTAATCGCTTGTGAACCAACATCTTGTCCTTCATTTACAAAGGGGAAATACGCTTATGATTTTGGTGATACTGGGCATGTTGCCCCCTTGATTAAAATGCACACTTTAGGTTCAACCTTTATACCTCCAGCTACTCATTCAGGAGGTTTAAGATATCATGGTATGTCTTATCATTTAAGTCACTTACTTGAACTTGGATTAATAAGAGCAAAAGCTTATGGTCAAAAAGAATGTTTTGCTGCATCAGTTGATTTTGCAAAACAAGAAGGTATTCTTCCAGCACCTGAAGCTACTCATGCTGTAAAAGGTGCCATTGATGCTGCTATTGAATGCAAAAAAAATGGCGAATCTAAAACAATTTTATTTAATTTATGTGGTCATGGCCATTTTGATATGACAGCATATTCGGATTATTTTGAGAACAAACTTGCCGAAGATGTTTTTGAAGAAGAAAATGTCAATAAAGCACTTGCTGATTTACCAAATGTTGCATAGCTTGAAATCCTGTATGTGATTTTTTTTATTTTTTTTTATTTAGTTTTTTGGATTATTTTTAATACCATAGAGATATTGGTTAAATTCAGCACCGAAGGAGTAAAGCCCCTGAAACTCATAGGTTCTAAATTTACAGGGGTAGTAAGAAAGTAGACACTATAAATTAGATGATTGACATTAAGCCTTTTAAGGGAACTAGACCATTTAAAGAAGAGGCTAAAAATTTAATTGCTCCTTCTACAGATTCTTTAAATGAACAACATGTTGTTGATATTCATAAAAAACATTATTGGAATTATTTAAAAATTTTAAATCCAGTTGGTCAATTAAAAGAAGTAGATACCTTAAAAGCAGCAAGAGATCATTTTGATGAAATGAAAGAGAATCATATTATCAAACAAGATGATGAAGTTAGTTTTTATATATATCAAATTAAATATCAAGATCACATTCAGACAGGATTTCTAGCTGTAGCAAGTATCAGAGATTTTATAGATAATAGAATTAAGGGACATGAACTTACTTATCAAAGTAGACTTGATGAAAGGGCAGAGCAAATGCTTAATATTGAAACTCAAATAGGACCTATTTATGTATCTTACATGGATGAGAATGATTTGGATAATTTAATAAAGGATTTAACAAAAAATTCTCCTGAATATGATTTTGAATCATTTGACAAAACTCAACATACTCTGTGGTGTATTCAAAATCCTGATCAAGTAAATCAATTGTCCAGAAGCATTACTAACATTGATTCACTATATATAGCTGACGGTCACCATCGTATGGGTGCAATGCAAAAAATATCAGAATATTATAATAATAAAAACAATCAATCTCTTGGAAGTGCTTCGTATAATTATTTTATGATAGCAGCTTTTCCAAAGAGTCAATCTAAGATTTTTGATTATAACAGAATAATAAAAGATTTAAATGGATTATCTGTTAACGAATTTATTATAAAATTAGAAGATTTTTTCAATTGCAAAAAAAAATCAACATCTTTTAGGCCTAAGACGATAAAAGAGTTTGGTATGTACCATCACAACCAATGGTACTCAATTAATTTTACGAAGAAAGAATTATTAAATGATAATATATTATCAAATTTAGATATTAATATTTTAAATCAGTATTGCTTGAAACCAATATTAGGTATTCAAGATGTAAACAATGATGAAAGAATAAGATTTATCGCTGGTTGTCATGGACTTGAAGCTCTTGAAAAAAAAGTTAATGACAATCCTGATAGTGTTGCATTTTCAATATTTCCAACACATATTGATGATGTAATAGAAGTTGCTGATCAGAATTTAACTATGCCACCTAAAACTACTTGGTTTGATCCAAAACCTTTAGATGGACTTGTTGTTTATGAATTTAACCAGGAGTAAGAAATAATGCAATTGCCAAATATTAAACCAGAAAATCCAAATTTTTCTAGCGGTCCAACAACTAAACGACCAAATTGGTCTATAAAAAATTTAGAAAAAGCACTTTTAGGTAGATCGCACAGATCACCAGAGTGCAAATCAAAACTTAAAGAGGTAATAGTTAAATCTAAGGAAATTCTCAATCTGCCAGATAATTATTTTTTGGGTATAATGCCTGGATCAGACACAGGAGCTTTAGAGTCTGCTTTGTGGTGTTTACTTGGAAATCGAGGCGTAGATATATTGGCATGGGAAAATTTTGGTAAAGATTGGGTAATAGATGTTGTTAATGAATTAAAAATTGAAAATAGGAATGTTCATGTTTCTGATTATGGAGAACTACCAGATCTTTCTAAAGTTAATTTTAAAAATGATGTTATATTTACTTGGAATGGTACAACTTCTGGAGTTAGGGTACCTGATGGAGACTGGATACCTGATAACAGAGAAGGATTAACAATTTGTGATGCTACCTCTGCTATTTTTGCTATGCCGATCGATTATTTAAAATGTGACGTTATAACTTGGTCTTGGCAAAAAGTATTAGGTGGTGAGGCTGCTCACGGAATGTTAGCTTTATCTCCTAGAGCTGTAGAAAGATTAGTTAATCATCAACCTCCGTGGCCTATTCCTAAGGCATTTAGATTAGCAAGTGATAAAAAATTTATCACTAGCATTTTTGAAGGAAATACCATTAATACTCCTTCAATGTTATGTGTTGAAGACGCTCTTGATACTCTTAAATGGGTAGAGAGTATCGGAGGATTAGAAGAATTAATTAGTCGCTCAAACACCTCTTTAAATCATGTATCTGATTGGGTCAATAAAACCTCTTGGGTTGAATTTATGAATCCTAATGAAGATTCTCGTTCCAATACATCTCTTACCTTTAAAATAATTGAAAATTGGTTTACTTCTATGAATGAAGAAAAACAAAGAGAAGTAATGAAAAAAATAACTCAATTATTATCTGAAGAAAAAATCGCATTTGATATTAACGGTTATCCAAAAGCACCTCCTTCTTTTCGAGTATGGGGTGGCGGAACAGTTTCTCCCACAGACATTCTTAAGCTTCTTCCGTGGATTGATTGGGCATATCAAAAGATCAAAAATCAATATGCCTAAAGTTCTAATTTCAGATAATTTAAGTAATCTTGCTAAACAAGTTTTTGAAAAAAATAAAATTGAAGTTGATACTAATACCGATTTAAGTCCAGATGAATTAAAAAGTATTATTAATACTTATGACGGTCTTATTGTTCGTTCTGCTACAAAAGTTACCAAAGAAATTATTGAAGTTGCAACAAATTTAAAAATTATTGGAAGGGCAGGAGCTGGTGTTGATAATGTTGACTTAGAAGCAGCCAAAAATAAAAATATTATTGTAATGAATACTCCCGGAGGTAATACAAATGCTACAGCAGAACATACTTTATCATTATTATTATCACTTTATAGAAATATTCCGGAAGCAAATATAGGAACACATCAAGGTTTATGGGAGAAAAAAAAATTTAAAGGGTTAGAATTAAAAGGTAAAAAAATTGGATTAATAGGTTTCGGAAATGTTGCAGCTCGTTTTGCAGAAATAGCCATTGCTTTAAGTATGAATGTTGTTGTATTTTCAAAATCTTTTGAATCACGTAAAAGTAATTTTCCTAATATTAATTCTATTGATTTATCTGAATTAATTCAAACCTCTGACATTATTAGTTTTCATTGCAAACCTTCTAAAGATGCTAAACCTATTATTAGCATGGAAGAATTAAAATTAATGAAGAAAAATTCCGTTATTATTAATACTGCTAGAGGTAATCTAGTTAATGAAATTGATTTGAAAAAAGCATTAGAAGAAAGGATTATTAGAGGGGCGGCTATAGATGTTTATTCAGAAGAACCAGCTAAAGAAAATATTTTATTTGGAACTCCTAACTTGATTTTGACTCCACATATTGCCGCTTCAACAGTTGAATCTCAATTAGTTGTTGCTGAACAAATTGCACAACAAGTATCCGATTATTTTAACAAAGGAAAGGTTATTAACTCGGTTTAGGATTTAACAAATAATTCAGTTAGTGAATCAATATAATTTGAAGGATTAGATAATATATTTCCATCCAATATATTAGCTTGATCCAATAACAATGCTGAAATTTTTTTATGATCAACTTTAGTTAATGATTTTGATAGTTTTATAATCATTGGATGTTCTGGATTGATTTCTAATATTTTTTTACTATCCGGTGTGATTTTATTATGCATTTTCATTAATTTTTCCATATTTATATCCATACTTGATTCGTCGGCAACTAATAAAATTGGACTTTTAGTTAATCGATCTGAGATAATTACATTTGATATTTTCTCCTCTAGCTCTTTTTTTAAAACATTTATTAAATCATTGATTTTATTATCTTTATTTTTATCTAAATCAGATTTATGTTTTTGTTTTTTAAAATTAGATAAATCTACTTTCCCTTTTGTAATTGATTTGAAATTAATTTCTTTAAATTTTACAACATTTTGTAACCAAAACTCATCAACAGCATCAGTCATAAACAGAACTGGTATTTTATTCTCAATAAATATCTCTAATTGAGGGCTATTTTTTATATGATTCTTTTCAGTATTTGCAAAATAATAAATTTCTTTTTGATTAGAATTCATTTTAGTTAAGTAATTATCCAATGAGATGAATTCTTCATTTTCTGAAGTTTGGAATCTTAATAAGGGTAGAATTTTTTCATGATGATCATTTAATTCATATAAACCTTCTTTTATTACAGCTCCAAAATTTTTCCAAAAATTTAAATATAAATCTTTTTCCTTATTTGAAAAACTCTTAAGTTCATTTAAAATTTTATTTGTTATTCCAGATTTTATTTTTGTTATAACTGGATTATTTTGTAACATTTCACGACTTATATTTAAGGAAATATCTTGTGAATCTATAATACCAGGTATGAATCGAAGCCAATTAGGTATAATTTCATCACACTCATCAGTTATAAAAACTTTCTGAACATATAATTTTATTTTATTTTTTCTATCAGGATTAAATAAATCCAAGGGTTGATTGGTAGGTATGAATAATAAAGCCCGATAATTAATTACACCTTCAGCATTATAATGGACGATTTTAAGGGGATCATCAAAATTAAAAGAAATATTATTATAAAACTGCTTATAATCTTCGGCCTTAATATCCTTTTTATCCTTTAACCATAAAGGATCTCCTTCATTAATTTTTTCTTCTTTATCCTTGTTATCTAAATCTTTTAAAAAAATTGGAAAAGGAATGTAATTTGAATATTTTGTTATTATTGAACGTAATCTAAAACTATCTAAAAACTCATCAGAGTCTTTTTTAATATTCAAAGTGATTAAAGTTCCTCGGTTTGTTTTCTGCATTTGCTCAATTGTATAACTGTCCTTACCATTAGATGACCACAAATTGGATTCCACCATTTCTGCATTTTTAGATAGTACATCAACAGTATCAGCAACCATGTAAGATGAGTAAAAGCCCACACCAAATTGACCAATAGCAGAAAGATCATTGTCCTTTTTTGATTTCATAGCTTCAATAAATTTAGTAGTACCTGATCTTGCAATAGTCCCTAGATTATCTATTAGATCTTGTTTTGACATTCCTATGCCATTATCTTCAATTTCGATAATTTTTCTTTTCTTTGAAACACGAATATTTATTTTAAGTTGCGTTTCATCACCCAAAAAATCTTTTTTTGATACTGCTTGATACCTTAATTTTTCACAAGCATCTGTAGAATTTGAAATAAGTTCACGAAGAAAAATTTCCCTTTCGCTATATAAAGAGTTTGCTACAAGATTAAGTAATTTACTAACTTCTGCCTGAAATGGTAAACTTTCCTTTTTATTATCATTTTTTAGCGTCATGTTTTCAAATTTAAGCACTCATAATCATTATTCAATAGGTTACAATCTTTTTTTGCCATATTTATAGGTATACGTATCGAAATTATGTTATTTAAATTTTTCATGCGTTTTGAAAACATATTAATCTTCTTTTCTTTAATTTTGATCTTTATTATTGCTTGCACCTCTTTTGATCCAATTAATACTGCAGATAGTTGTATTTTATTTAATGAAAAAAAAAATTGGTATAAATCAACAAAAAATAGCTATGATAAATGGAAGGTACCTATTGCCCTTCAATTGGCAATTATTAATCAAGAATCATCTTTCCAACAATTTGCAAAACCTAAACGAAAAAAATTTTTATTTATCTTTCCAGGAAGTAGAATATCTACTGCTTTTGGATACGCACAAGTTACTAATCCTACATGGGATTGGTATAAATCTCAAACAAATAATGTAAATGCATCACGAGCAAATTTTAATGATGTTACAGATTTTATTGGTTGGTATTCTGAACAAACAACAAAAATTTTGGGAATTCCTAAAAATGATTATTATAATCAATATTTAGCTTATCATGAAGGTCACAGAGGTTGGAAAAATAAATCTTTTAATTCAAAAAAATGGTTATTGAAAGTAGCTAAAAAGGTTGAAACGAATGCAAATAAGTATAACATCCAACTTCATCAATGCGAAATTAAATTAAGTAAAAAAAATCTTTTTGGAATATTTTAATGCCTATTTTGAATAGTATAAATCAAATGCAAGATGAGATGAAGATTTGGAGACAATATCTTCACCAAATTCCAGAAATTGGATTGGAAGAATATAAAACATCTGCTTATATTAAAAAAAAACTTAAAGAATGGAACATAGAATTTCAAGATGGATATGCCAATACGGGTATTGTAGCTTGGGTTAAAGGAAATAAAGGTAATAAAAAATCAATTGGTTTGCGAGCAGATTTTGATGCTTTGCCAATTACTGAAAAAAATGAGTTTGGACATAAATCTACTAATACTGGATTAATGCACGCCTGTGGTCACGATGGCCATACTTCTATGTTACTTGGTTCAGCTAAATATTTAAGTGAAAATCCAAATTTTGATGGAGATGTTTATTTTATTTTCCAACCAGGTGAAGAAGGGTTTGGTGGAGGTGAAAAAATGATCAGAGATGGTCTTTTTAGAGATTTTAATATTGATGAAGTTTATGCTCTTCACAACTGGCCTGAATTACCACTAGGTCATTTTGGAGTATCTACTACGGGACAAATGATGGCAGCAGTAGATGAATTTGATATTATAGTTAAAGGCAAAGGAGGGCACGCAGCATTTCCTCATCTAGTTATTGATCCAATCATAATAGCATCTCAAATTGTTACTGCTATCCAAACTATTATTAGTCGTTCAACAGATCCAGTGGATAAAGCTCTTATCAGTATTACAAAAATACATGGTGGCACTGCTCATAATGTAATTGATGATGAGGTTAAACTTAGTGGTACAATTAGAACTTTTAAACCTGAAACAAGATCTTTTATAGGAAAAAAAATTGAAGAAATTTCTAAAGGAATTGCCAAAGCTCATGGAGCAGAAGCAAGTATTGAATTTGATTTAATTAATAAATATCCTCCAACTATTAATTCAGAAAATGAAAGTATCTTTGCTAGTAATGTTGCAAAAGAATTGGTTGGCGAAGATAAAGTAATTACAGATATAGAGCCATCAATGGGAGGAGAAGATTTTTCTTATTTATTAAATGAAAAACCGGGATCTTATTTATACATAGGACAGAAAGATAATGATCATAAAGGGAATTTACATACTAATACATATGATTTTAATGACAATTTATTGCCAATAGGAGTAAATTTTTGGGTGAACTTAGTAAATAAATATTTTCAATAATAATTTATGAGTAAAATTAGTTATCGAGGTATTTTTACAATTTTTTTTTTGAATTAAAAGATTTCTTTAGAGAATACCAGTATACAATAATTGCTCCTTTAATTAATACATTATTATTTGTCATTATTTTATCAACGATTGGAAATTATTATAGTTTAGAAGTGGAAGGAAATTCTTATTTAGAATTTATTATCCCTGGAATGGTTATAATGGTGGTAATGCAAACGAGTTATAGTCATATTTCTGAAATTATTATTAATATGAAACAAATAGGGTCATTTAATGATTATTTAATAGCACCTATTTCACGAGTAGAATTATGTATAGCTTTTTTATTTACTTCAATTTTTATAGGTTTGTTTGTTGGATTAATTAATATTGGAATATTATCTTTCTTTACATCTTTTGAATCGATTAATTTTTTTCAAATATTTTATTATTTAATATTAACGGCTATCATTTTTTCATGTTTTGGATCTATTACAGGATTCTTATCTTTTACTTGGGATGTACAAAGTTCAATTTCAAGTTTCATAATTGTGCCAATTAGTTTTTTATCTGGAACTTTCTTTTCAATTAATTCATTAGATAAAAATTGGAGATTTATTTTTGAATATAATCCATTTTATTATCTTGTTTCAAATTTTAGAAGAGCATTTTATGAAATATATTTGATTAATTATATTATTGAAATATTGATTATAGTATTTGTTATAGTAATTTTATTTATATCTCTTTTTATATTTAATAGAGGATATAAAGTTATTAATTAATAAATGATTTCTTATATAGATTATAGATAACAATTTTTCATAAAATAAAAAAGCCCTCATTCATTTCAATGAGGGCTTTTTTTGTTATCTATCAGTTATTATCTTCTAGCTAACCAATATAAAACACCAAGAGTGATAATACCAACTAATCCGCTTCCACCCAAGTCAGAAACTAAACCAGAAATATTACCTACTACTGCTGTGCCAATAAAAGGTACTGAAGGACCAAAAATAACGCCCAACACAACACTTAATGGAATAATTACTAAAGCCACATCCATTATGCCTCTTAAAAAACTTTTAACTGTATCCATCATTGCTAAACTCCTTTGTTAAAGAGATTCTATCTACGTAAATAGAGCCAAATAATAATAGCTATTGAAATAATTCCAACCAGCCCTTGTTCGCCTAATTCACGAGTTAGCGCCGTGATGTTGTCTAGAATACTCAGTCCTATAAAATCAACTGGGCTTCCGAATATTACTTCGAGAACTACAGCTGCTGCAATTACCAAAAGACCTACTTCTGCTATCTGCCTCAACCAACTCTTGACAGTATCTAACATACCCATAATACACTCCTCGAACTATTGTTCATCACGTCACTTAAGCTTATCTTAAGTTGCGTGATTCTTTATATTTTTTGAAATTCTAGGTAATAAGAATATTTAAATTCTATGTAAATATCTGAAATTTATATATTATTTTTTCAAATATTGATAATTTTTTATAGGAATCGAAAAAAAACGTTATAAAATTTTATAACTATCTGAAATATAGTCATAAATTAGATAAATAAATTGAATTTAGATAAATAAATATAATATTAACTATAACTATATTTAATGGCTTAATTCTCTACAAATAAATAATTGAGATGAATATTTTAACATAAATATTCGTTGAATTTATTGGAAAAACATAATTTTACTATTTACGATAAAGGGCAAATTAATTTTTTAAAGATTATTTGGGCCAAGTATTTTGTAATATATAGATGAAAAATTTTATAATATTCTCCTAATATTAGATTACTCAACATTTTTCTAATCAATATTTGTTTATCTATTTATCTAAAAATACCCAAACCAAGAAATACCCAAACCAAGTAGAATTTTTTAAATAAAATACCAAGGGATAAAATATAGTTTTTTTGTCTTTAATTATAAAAAGTAATCAAAATTTTATTTTTCTAGAAGAAGAATAAACGATTGATTACGTAGTAATTCTCAATATACACGATATTAATGGTTAAATTTTTTCTAGCAATAGTAGCTTTGGTTATAATTTTAATTATCTTTCAGAATAGTAAAAAAAATAAAGACGGAAAAAAGTCTGATATTTACAAAATATTAATTTTTATTTTAATAATTGGATCAATTATATTTTTTTTATCAACTTCTGGGAAATTTATTTTGCCTCAAATTTTGCAATTATTAAAAATTGGTATTCCTTTTTTAACTAAATTTATAGGTATTTAATTTTTGCAAAGTGTCTTATTTTAATAAAAATCAACTTCCTTTTAATATTGAAATGGAAAGTTTTTGGAAAGAATTTGGATTTATTGTAATTGAAAATTTTTATTCAGATATAGAATGTGAAAATTTAAGAAAAAGAGCAGAGCTCTTAATAAATGATTTCAATCCTAATAATATTAAGTCAATATTTGATACAAATAAACAAAAACATGCAGAAGATAAATATTTTTTAGAGTCTGGAGATAAAATTCGTTTTTTTTACGAAGAAAAAGCTTTTAACGATAAGAGTCAAATAATTGATAAAACTAATTTGGTTATTAATAAAATAGGACATGCACTCCATGACTTAGATGAAGAATTTTATACTTTTTCTCACAGAAAAGATTTAAATGATATTGCTAAGTCAATTGGAATTTTAGAACCTCAGCTTTTACAATCAATGTATATATTTAAACAACCTCGCATTGGTGGAGAAGTTATTTGCCATCAAGATTCAACTTTTTTATATACAGAGCCAGAAACAGCTATAGGTTTTTGGGTTGCTATTGAAGATGCAACAATTGAAAATGGCTGTTTATGGGTAGCTAAAGGAGGTCATAAAGGGCCATTAAGAAAATTATTTAAAAGAAAAAAAGGTAAAATGAATATGATAACATTAGATGATACACCCTTTGAAAAAACTGATACAGCATTAGAGGTTATGAAGGGTACCTTAGTGTTATTACATGGACGCCTTCCTCATTATTCATGTGAAAATAAAAGTAATAAATCAAGACATGCATATAGTTTACATGTGATTGATGGAACGGCTTATTATCCTAAAGAAAATTGGCTTCAAAGAAATAACTTACCTCTAAAAGGATTTCTTAAATGATTAAAAAAATAATCTTAGATTGTGACCCTGGGCATGATGATGCAGTTGCTATTATGTTGGCAGCAGCTAACAAAAAAATAAAAATTTTGGGTATTACTTGTGTGGGTGGAAATGCAACTCTTAAAAATACACAAATTAATGCCTTAAAAATTTGTACACTTATTAGAAGATCTGATATCCCAATTTATGCAGGAGAAAAAAAACCAATGAATTCAGAGCTTGTAACAGCCGGACACGTTCATGGAAAAAGTGGGCTTGATATTGAAGGATCTCCTATAGAAATTGAAAAAAATTATAAAATTCAAGAAATGCATGCTGTTGATTTCATAATTAAAACTTCCCATGAACAAAATGATCCAATATATTTATGTCCTACAGGACCTCTGACTAATATTGCAGTAGCTTTACAAAAAGACCCAACAATTAAAAAAAAAATAAAGCAGATAGTTTTTATGGGAGGTGCCGGATTATGTTTAGGAAATATAACACCCTCTGCAGAGTATAATATTTATGTTGATCCTCATGCTGCAAATATTGTTTTAAAATCAGGTATTCCGATTGTTATGATGGGTTTAGATGTTACACATAAAGTAAATGTTAATGATCAAATAATTAAAACTATAAAAAATAATAATAATCTTGCCTCAGATTTTTTTGTAAATTTAATGAAATTTTATTCTAAATTTCACCGTAAACTCTATGAAACTGATGAAACTCCTTTACATGATCCCTGTGTAATAGCTTATTTGATTGATCCTTCTATATTTTCTGGAAAATTTGTAAATGTTCAGGTTGAAGAGAATTCATTGCTCACAAGAGGAGAGACAGTTGTGGATTGGTTTGGTGTAACAGGCAAACTAGCTAATTGTCATGTTATGGTAAATGCGAATGATAAAAAATTTTTTTTATTGCTGCAAAAAGAATTAAAAAAATTACATTAATTTATTATAATTGTATGCTAATTTTCCAGCCAATAGAGCATTATTTATTATTAATTCAATATTAGCTTCAAGTGTTTTGTTTTCAGATAATAAATTAATTTGTTGAATTAAATATGGTGTTAAATCTTTTCCTTCGATAGAATTTTCTTTAGCTTTTGAGATAGAATTATTAATCCATTTATTAATTTGATTTTTACCTATAGCGTTTTTTTCAGGAACAGGATTAAATATTAAGACAGATCCATTTTGTTGAATTTTTTCACGAGTTTTTAAATAACTTATTAAATTATTAATTTTGGTAAAATTGTAGTCAACTTTTTTGTTAGTATTTCGGTACCAAAAACCAGGCATGTAATCAGTTTTATAACCTATTCTTGATACACCCAATGTTTCTAATCTTTCATATGTTTTATTTAAATCTAATATAGATTTCGCACCACTACAAATTACATACATTGTTGTGCGTGACAATTCACTTAAATCAGCAGATATATCAAAAGTATTTTCAACTCCTAAATGTACTCCACCAATTCCACCTGTTGAAAAAAATTTAATTCCTATTTGAGAAGCAATATAAATAGTAGAGGCTACAGTTGTTGCTGCAAGACTTTTATTGTTAAGAGCAATCGAAAGGTTATGTTTTGAGACTTTTTCTACATCATCATGTTTAGCTAATAACTCTATATCTTCACTGTTAAGACCAACCTTTATCTTACCATTAATAATAGCTATCGTAGCAGGTACCGAACCACTTTCTCTAACAGCATTAATTGAAGATTGAGCGACTTTTATATTTTCGGGATAGGGAAGACCATGACTTATAAGAGTGCTCTCAAGTGCTACTAAAGGCAGATTATTTTTTAAAGATTCCTCAACCTCTTTGTTTATATCAAAATATGTTCTATCCATTATATATTTTTGAAGTAATTTTAATTTCCCTAGATATTCGATTAATTTTCTGCAAATAATTTTTTTGTTTAGAATGATATGCTGAAGCCTGCAAACTTCCAGCAACTACTGATTTTGAAAATATATCATTAAAGGATTTTAATAAAAAATTGTAATAAATAAAAAACGCACTCATTGTATCGCCAGCTCCATTTTCATTAATTATTTTTACTTTAGGTGGTTTACAACTATAAATATTATTATTATTATAAGCAGAAACTTTATATTTTCCATTAGATATTATAATTGTTAATTTATCATTATGACGAATTAAATATTTAAATGAATTTTTGATATTTTTTTCTTTTGTGAGACTAAAACATTCCTGTTTATTTAGAATGAGAACGTCAATTTTTGAAAGTAAGTTTCTTACTTTATATACTTTATGAGGAGAAGTTCCACACACACAAATAAAATTTTTTTTATGATATTTATTAATAAGTAATTTAATAATTTTAGAAGATAAGTTTAAATCAAAAATTATGTTTTTATTTTTTTGATACTTTGTATTTATTGTAAATTTAAGATTTTCATAATTATCCATATTTGCTAATCCAAGAATCATTTCTTTTTTTGAATTTAATATAGAAGTATAGGAACGATCCTGTATCTTTCTTGTTAAGGGAGTAAATTTTATATTATTTTTTATAATTTCATTTTTAATATTTGCATCACAATTAATAGACAATAATTCTACATTTTGATTTAAAAATGCAAATTTAGAAGCAATATTATAAGCTACGCCACCTAATGATTTCTTTTGAGATATGGGATTTGTTCTATATTTAAAATATTTTTTTTTTAAAAGTAACAAATAATCTTTATGAACAGCACCTATGCATATAAAATTGTTTCTTTTATTTTTCATTTTTAATATAGATAAAATAAATAATTTATGTCAGTTTTCAATTCAACACCACCTAAAATTAAACAATATCATTTAATCAAATGGTTAAAAGATAATTTTCTAATTTTTAGCAAAAAAAATTTATCTTTATTAAAATTAAATAGTGAAAGAGATAAAAATTATTTACTAAAAATTAACAGGACCACAAAGTTTGTAGTAAAAATTTCAAATCCTTTAGAGTCTATAAAACTATTAGAAATGCAAGATGAGTTGTTAATTATTTTAAATCAAAGGGTTTCAATCAAGAAATATATACCAAAAAAAATACATTCATCAATTATGACATATAAAGATGAATTAGGTCGTAAATGTTACGTCCGCATCCTAAAGTATATTGAAGGAGAAATGTATGCTCGAATTAAAACTTCTGATAAACTTCAAAAATCTTTAGGATTTTTTCTTGGTAATTTGTCAAAAGAATTTCAAAGTATGGGCAATCCTTCATCTTTTCGAAATTTTCAGTGGGATCCCTCTAATATTGATTGGATTGATAGATTTGTTAATGTTTTTAAAGGAGATCAGAAAAGTATTATTAATAATACTTTAGATGAATATATAAATTTTTTTATAAAGAACAAAAATAATATACGTTATTCATTAACCCATGGAGATGCTAATAATTATAACTTAGTTGTTAAAAATAATAAAATAATTGGACTAATTGATTATGGAGATATGATTTTTGCTCCTACGATAAATGATTTAGCAATTGCTTTAGCTTATGCTTTGATGAATCAGCAAAATCTTTATTCCACATTAAAAAATATTATAAAGAATTATCATCAGCAATTTCCCATTACTTTTCATGAATTTTTTTCGTTAATGACATTAGTTAAATGTAGATTAATTATTACTGTTGTGATGGCAACAAAACAAAGAAATAAATTTCCTAATAATAAATATCTTAGTATTAGTGAGAAAGATGCTTGGTCCTTATTATCTAAATTAGATAAAATTAATCCTTATGTGTTTATTTTTTTTCTTCGTGATATGTGTGGATACCCAGTAATTAATAATTACTCTAAAATAATTGACTATATTAAAAAAAATCAGTTTTCTAATATCTTAGAGTTTGATTTGAATTTAGTTAATAAAACAATCATAAAACTTGATTCAGCTTCTAAGTTTTCCAATATTCATAAAAAACACAACCCTCAAATAATTACTAAAAAAATAAATTTATTTTTAAAAGATAATGATTCTGCTGTTGGAATAGGTTTGTATAAAGAAAAAAGAAATATCTATAAGGGAAAAAATTTTCTCTCATTATTAAATCCAAAAATTAAACGCGAAATTCATCTTGGTATTGATATATTTGTTCCACCAAGAACAAGCATTCTTTCTCCTTTGAAAGGAAACGTATTTATCCTAAAAAATAATAACTTTGAGTTCGATTATGGCCCTACAATAGTACTTGAGCATAAAATTGATAAAGAAGTAGTATTTTATACTCTCTATGGACATCTTTCTAAAAAAAGTTTGAAGAAATTAGTTTTAGGTCAAAATATTAATAAAGGTGAGAAGTTAGGGGAAATTGGAAATTATCCTATTAATGGTAATTGGTCTCCACATCTTCATTTTCAAATAATTCTTAATATGATGGGAGAAAAAAATAACTTTCCCGGAGTTGCTGAAGATATTTTATTGTCAATGTGGTCAAAAATATCTCCTGATCCAAATTTAATATTGAATATCCCCAGTTCTTTTTTTGAGGAACATGATGAAATTGATAAAATTATTGCTAAAAGAAAAACATTAATAAGTAATAACTTATCTATTGCATATAAAAAACCCTTACAAATGATCAGTGCTAGAGGTCAGTATTTTTATGATTATAAAGGTAGAAAATATCTAGATTGTATTAATAATATATCTCATGTTGGCCATTCACATCCCTTTGTCCATCAAGCTCTTATGAAACAAAATGAAAAGCTTAATACAAATACAAGATATCTATATAAAATAATGAATGAATATAGTGAAAGACTAATTAATAAATTTTCTAAAAAATTAGACACTATTTTTTTTGTTTGCAGTGGCTCTGAAGCAAATGATCTTGCTTATCGTATAGCTCAAACATTTACCCAAGCAAAGGACGTTTTAGTCATGGATAATGCTTATCATGGTAATACTAATTCAATGATTGATTTGAGTCCTTATAAATTTAAAGGCAGAGGCGGTGCTGGTAAGAAAGAATATGTACATATTGCTGAAATGCCAGATGGTATTCGCGGTAAATGGAAATATTCTGATGCAGATTGGGTTAAGAAATATATTTTTCAGGTTAAGAATTTAATTGATAATATTTATAACAAAAAAAGAACTTTATCTTGCTTTTTTGTTGAAAGTATTTTGGGTTGCGGAGGACAAATTTTTTTACCACAAAATTATTTAAAAGAAGTTTTTAAACTTGTTAAAAGTAAAGGAGCACTCTGTATTATAGACGAGGTACAAACAGGTTTTGGCAGAGTAGGAAATAAATTTTGGGGTTTTGAAGAACAAAATATTATTCCTGATATTGTAACTTTAGGAAAACCAATGGGAAATGGACATCCTATTGCCGCAGTAGTTACAACGAAGGAAATAGCTAATGTTTTTAATAATGGAATGGAATATTTTAATTCTTTTGGAGGTAACCCTGTATCCTGTGCAGTAGGTAATGCTGTACTTGAAGTTATAGAAAAAGAAGATTTACAAAATCACGCTGATGTCGTTGGAAGATATTTATTAAATTCTTTAATCAAAATTAAACGTAAACATTCAAATCTAATTTCAGAAGTCAGAGGTCGTGGATTGTTTATAGGCATAGATTTAATTAAAAATTTTAAAAATCAACCTAATGAAAAATTAGCTACAAAAATTGTTAATACTTTGAGAGATAAAGGTATATTATTGAGTACAGATGGTCCCAATCATAATGTTATCAAAATAAAACCCCCATTACCTTTCAGTAAAGAGGATAGTGATTTTTTGAGTCATGAATTAAATCAAGTTCTAAATTCTCTTTAACTTTTTAAGAAAAAAAATATTCCATAAACTATCATTAATAGCCCAAAAGTACTGTCTATCCAGAACCAAGATCTTTTACTTTTTATAAATCGAGAAAGAAATTGTGAAAAGTATCCCAAACTAAAGAAAAATACGAAACTAGATAAAATTACACCAAGCCCAAAAGAAATTTTATTTTCAAAGTTTAACGCAATTGATCCAATTAGAACAATTGTATCTAAATAAACATGAGGGTTAAGGAAAGTAAGAGCAAGAGTTGCTATTACTACGTTATTTATTATTTTTTTATTTACTTCTATTTCTATGTCTTCTGAGGTAATTGCATTCTTTATTTTTAAAATGCCATAAATTATTAACCATAATGAACCAATTATTTTCAAACTAGTTACAAATATTGAAGAAATATTAATTAAGTAAGATGATAGAGTTATTCCTATTATAATTAGTAGTGAATCAGATAAACTACATATTAAACACACAATAAAAATATAATTTTTTATGAGACCTTGTCTAATAACAAACAAATTTTGAGGACCAATAGCTATGATAAGACTTAATCCGATTATAAAACCCTGAATAAAATCAATAAAAATCATATTGTTAATTTTTTAATCTGAATTAAATATAGGCAATGAAATTTTTATTAATACTTTATTTAATTTTTTTATCCAGTGTTTCATTTGCTGAATTGTTGTACCCTTCACCAAACTTGCAACCAGATGAAGTAATTTCAATACAACTTAATGCATTAAAAAATAACAAACATCCACATCTTAATGCTGGTATTGAACAAACATGGGAATTTGCACATCCATTAAACAGAAAATATACTGGTCCTTTAAAAAACTTTATAGATTTGATGTATTCTCCTTTTTATGTAATGATGATAGATCATAAAGATCACAATATTCTTCTTGTAAGCAACGAAGATAATATTGCTTACTTTTTTATTGAGCTGACAGATAAAATTGGTAACGAATTTGGTTTTCAATGGATAATTGAAAAAGTAGCAACTAAAGGTAAATTTAATGATTGTTGGATGACAACAAGCGTATCTCAACCAATGCTATTAGCAAAATCGACTTAATAATTCTTTTCATTTTAGGCCAATGGATATAATTAGATTTAATGTGTGGGAGATTTATTAATTTAAATAAAACTAGTAGAATTGAAAAAACATTTGATATTATAGGAAAAACGACAAAGAAAGATATATTATCTTATAATGTCTCACCTTCTCAATTTACGAAAATTATTACTAATTCTAAGATATTACAATTAGAGAACGGAAAATGGGGATATACATTTTTAGATAAAAAAACAAACTCTAAGAAAAATATTATAAATAGCAGATTGGAAAGTATTAAAAACAAATTTTTATTTAAAGATTCATTTGAAAAGAGAAAATGTGTTGTTCCTTCAAATGGATATTTTGAATGGTCAGTTAATGAAAATACAAAAAAACCCTATTTTATTCATGTTCCAGAAGCCGAACCAATATTTTTTGCCGGTATTTGGAAGTATATAAATTTTAAAGAAAATTTGTATAAAATTTTTAGTATTATTACAAAACCTGCCAACATATATATTAGTGACATTCATCATAGAATGCCTGTTTTATTATCGGTTGAAGAAGTATTTGACTATTTAGATCATAAAAAAGGTAATTTTCTCAATATTAACTTTAAATCTAATATAGAAGATTATTTAGAATATTATCAGATCAGTAAGTTTGTAAATAATCCTCTAAACAATACTAAAGAATGCATCAAACCTATTAATTATTTATAGAATTTTTTTCTCAATTGTTTATGTATAAATTATGGAAATTTTACAAAAAAATGAATTGTGGTTACTTATTTTTTTATTAGGTTTGTTATATTGGTTATTTAACCCTTCTATTCCAATGTCTTTAGTAATGATAGTTCCTCTACTTTTAGCTTTATTATCTAAGAAATAATATTTTATTGGCAAACTTATGATGAGTTTAGTAATTTTTTATGATTCAAAATCTCTTTACCTTAATAAAAAATTTAAATAATATAAAATTCATTTGTAAATTTTATTTAATTCAATAATTATAAAACTTAATGGCAAAAAGTAATTTTTCATCCCATCTGTACGGTTTCACTGATATGAGGTCACTTAATGAAAGAGGCCCTATTATTATATCTCATGGCAAAGGAATTTATGTTTATGATATTCACAATAAAAAGTACTTGGATGCTAATTCAGGTTTGTGGAATGCTTGTGCAGGTTTTGATCATCCAGGATTAATTGAAGTAGCAAAGAAACAATATGATAAATTTGCAGGTTATCATTCCCTATTCGGAAGATTATCAGACAAAACAATTGAATTATCAGAAAAATTAATCGAAGTATCACCCTTTAATGCAGGCAAAGTTTTTTTTTGTAATTCTGGATCTGAAGCTAATGATACTGCAGTTAAAATGTTATGGATGCTTAATAAAAGAAAAGGAAATCCTAAAAAAAGAAAAATCATTACTCGTATAAATGCTTATCATGGTGTCACACTTGGAGCTAGTTCAATGACTGGAAAACCTTACATTGAAGAATTTGGTTTGCCTTTAGATGACTTTATACATGCTGATTGTCCTCATTATTGGAAATTTTGTCTACCTAATGAATCTGAAGCAAATTTTTCTAAACGAATGGCAAAAAATTTAGAAGATTTGATAATAAAAGAGGGTTCTGAAACTATTGCAGGTTTTTTTGCTGAACCAATTATGGGAGCAGGAGGAGTTATACCTCCATCAGAAAGTTATTTTGATTTAATTCAACCTATACTTAAAAAGTACAATATTCCATTTATTGCAGATGAAGTAATTTGTGGTTTTGGTAGAACCGGAAATTTATGGGGAAGTGAAACCTATGATTTAGAACCGGATATAATTATTTCTTCTAAATGTTTAACCGCAGGATTTTTTCCTATGGGAGCAATTATAGTCAATAAAGATTTTGCAGAAGAGTTTACTAGTATTTCAGAGGAAGCAGAAGAGTTTCCACATGGTTTTACATCAGGAGGACATCCTGTAGGGTGTGCAATTGCTTTAAAAGCTATCGATGTAATCATCAATGAAGGATTACTTGATAATGTTAAATTGATAACTCCTTATTTTCATCAACGATTAAATGAATTTAATGAGTATGACAATATAGGAGAAACAAGAGGAAAAGGTTTAATGGCTGCGCTAGAGATGGTTAAAGATAAGGAAAACAAAATCCCCTTTGAAAGTTATTTGAATATGGGAGATCAGGTTGCTAACATGTCAATTGATAATGGATTAATTTGTCGTCCTCTAGGTGCTTCAATTGTTTTATGTCCTCAATTTATTATTACTAAAAAACAAGTCGATGATATGTTTGATATGTTGCACGTTACTTTAAAACAAACATTTAAATCTTTGTAAAAATTTAATTATCGTATTTTACAATAAATCCAGAATAGGTGACATTACTAAATACATTGCTAGGTATAATTCCTTCTACCAAAGCCATTTCTGGTCCGGTTTTACTTCTTTCTGCTATTGATAAAATATCTTGCATATTCCCCTGAATAATAGCTTCAACTTCATCTTTATTATGTTGATTTTTAATATATCCATTCAGTCCAAGAGAGATGGCTAAATTACTAAACCAATGTCGGAAACCAACATCTTGAACTTTTCCTTTTATAATTAGTCTATAAGTTTTAATATCATTTTTATTCATAAATATATCTATTCAATATAATCTAATATAAGTACGATTAATCTAATTACAATCCATTGTTATATTTTATATATTATGAAAAAAATATTTATTAGTTCTTTGGCTGTTATTATTGCAAGTATATTTTTTGTTATTAATGATGCTGTAATAAATTACTTATCACCTAAAAATATTCAATTTTATCATTTTATTTTCTACGGAACACCGGCATATCTTTCTGTAATAATCTATCTATTTATTACTAATCAATTCAAAACTAAAATGTATGCAACCAATTATTATATACCACTAATGAGGGGTTTAATATTTACTCCAATGCCTTTAATTACTTTTATTTCTCTAAAAAATATTTCTCTTCCTGAATACACAACATTAAATATGTCTGCACCAATTTTTGCAGGAATATTTGCTATTATTATATTAAATGAAAAATTAAATTATTATATTTTTATTTCATTAATCTTTGGTTTTTTAGGAGTATTATTAGTCGTGCAACCTGGATTTGAAAATTTTAATATTTATTTTCTATTAACTTTATTTGGAGCTTTTTTAATTACTTTCACTACTGTAATCGTAAACAAATATAATACAGTTACTTCTACAATAGGATATTTTGTTTATGGTGGTTTATTTATTCATTTATTGTCTCTAGTTTTTTTTATTTTTGATCCGATTAAAATTAATTTTAATATTTTTTTAATTATTACCACTGCCTCTATATTAATTAACTTGGCAATTTTTTTAATGGTATTTGCATTTAGAAATTCACAAAAATATTATGCTTCAGTTTTTTGTTTAGTTTATTTCCAAATTCTTTGGTCTTCAATAGTAGGTATTATTTTTTTTGAAGAATATCTTAATTACATAGCTATTATTGGAGCATTTTTCATCATATTTAGCGGCATTATTTCAATTCCTGGTCAAATGAAGCAACTTAATGAACAATAAAGTTAACAGAAGGCCTATTATAATGAACAAATTAATCTTCAATATCATTTTCATATTTTCTATTACATTTTGTATACAGGCCAATGAAATAGAAATATTAGCTGATATTCCTGGCAGTGGGATTGAGATTAAAAATCATTTTAAGGTTACAGTAAATTATAGAGGAACTTTAGAAAATGGAAAAGAATTTGATAGTAGTTACAAAAGAAAAGAACCTTTTGTTTTTCAAATAGGTTTAAGACAAGTTATTCCAGGATGGGAAATTGGTTTAATGGGGATGCAAATTGGAGGTAAAAGAACATTCAAAATTCCTCCAAATTTGGGATATGGTTCAAAAGGAACTGGAAAACTAATTCCTTCTAATGCCACATTAATATTTGAAGTAGAGATTGTAGACATACAACCACCAGGTTATAAAATTATTTATGCTTCAAACTTATTAGATAAACAAAAAGAAGGATTTGTAGTTATTGACATTCGTACAAAAAAGGAATGGGAAACTTCTGGTACTATTAATGGATCAATTAAAATGACTGCATTTGATATAAAGGGTAATTTTAACCCTATTTTTTTAAAAACTTTTCAATCTACTGTTATAAAAGAAGATAAAGTTATATTTGTAAGTAATAAAGGAGAAATATCAGCAATACTTGCGAATGGATTTGTTGAACAATTAGGGGTAAAAAACATGTATTCTCTTAGTGGAGGAATACAGAATTGGATTGAACAAGGTTTTGAAACAATTAAATAATTAAGTTCCTTCTATAATCATTAAATTGCATTCAGAGTTTTCTTCTCTAATTTTTCTTACTGGAATATATTCATCCGAGTTGTACCATTCCATTGCAATTTTATATGAAGGGAATTTAATTACCACAGTTCTTTCATAATTCCATTTACCTAATAGAATTTCTGATTTTCCTCCTCGTACTATATATTCCCCATTATATTTTTCTACAATCGGTGTAACTTTTTTAAGATATTCCCTATAAGGTTCTTCATTAGTAATATTTATTTGAACAATTACATAGGTTGACATAAGACTCCTTTTTTATACATCCATAACATATTATACTTTATTTTTATTATATTTATAATTTATCAAATTTTTAATAATAAATTATTTTCACCAGCTAGGTGAATTACAAATTGCCAAGCGGTTCTTCCCGTTCTATTACCTCTTTGTATACACCAGCGTATTGCTTTTCTATTTGTATTTTCATTAATTTTTATCTTATGATAATTACAGTAAGATTGAATAATTGCTAGGTATTCATTCTGCGAAAAATTATGAAAACCAATCCATAAACCAAATCTATCACTTAAACTAATTTTTTCTTCTATACTTTCATCTGTATGTATTGCTGAAGATCTTTCATTATCAATCATATCTTTAGGCATTAAATGTCTTCTATTTGAAGTAACATAAAGAATAATGTTATTTGGTTGATTTTGGATGCTTCCATCAAGGCTAGATTTTATAATTTTATAATCACTGTCAATTTTTTCAAAAGACAGATCATCAATAAAAATTATAAAACGCAGATTATTAAATTGTTCTAAAATTCTATAAATATTTTCAATATCAAAAATATTATTTTTATTTAGTTGAACAAGTTTTAAATTTTTGTAATTTTTAGATAAATTAGAAAATATAGATTTTACCAGTGTACTTTTACCATTACCTCTAGCACCCCAAAGCAGAGCATTGTTTGTAAAATTACCTTTGGCAAAATTTAAAGTATTTTCAAATAATGTTTTTTTTTGTCGATTAATAGCAATAAGTAAATTTAAATCTATTGTTCTCATATTAGCAATAGATTTCAATCCCTGCTTTTTCCCTATCCATATGAAGCTGCTATATTTAAGAAGAAAGTATTTATTTAATAAAAATGTAATGAAACCCATTATTTTCACTTTTTAACTATAATTGCATTTTTCTTTTACACAGTATAAGTAAATCCACAAATTAAATAATAATAGGAATTTTATGGATCAAATTGGGGCTTTTTTACCTCTTATATTAATCTTCGGTGTATTTTATATTTTGTTAATTAGACCGCAGCAAAAGAAGGTAAAACTACATCGTGAAATGCTTAATAATCTTCGTCGTGGTGACAAAATAATTACATCTGGTGGCATTATTGGCACAATAAATAAAGTTGATGATAATAAAGGATTGCAAGTTGAAATTTCTGAAAATGTTGAAATTAAATTGGCTCCTGGAATGGTTGCAGATTTGTATGTTGCTCCTGCAACTCCTAAACAAAACACAACTTCAAAAAAATTTCCAGAAAATCGTGGGAGTTTTCTATCAGGTATTTTTGGTAACAAAAAATAATTGCTGATGAAAAACTATCCCTTGTGGAAATCTACATTAGTTATTCTTGTTGTATTAGCTGGGGTTATTTTTTCACTTCCTTCAATAATTTATAAAGAAGATTCAGGAAATTGGTATTTAGACAATAAAATTAATCTTGGACTTGATCTTCAAGGAGGTTCTTATCTACTTCTTGAAGTTCAATTTGATGTCTTAATTCAAGAAGAATTAGAAAATATTAGTGATTCTATAAGATTAATCTCAAGAAATTTACAAACTAAAATCAATAATATAACTTCAAGTGAAGATGAGATACAATTCAGATTTAATGATTCTAAAAATATAGATAAAATTAGAAAACAATTTATAAATACTTACTCTAATGTGAAAGTAATCATTAACAACAATATCATGAAAGTTGTTATTAATGATTATTTTAAGAAAAATATTCAAGAATCAGCAATTAAACAATCATTAGAAATTGTAAGAAAAAGGATTGATGAATCTGGTACTAAAGAACCATTAATTCAACGTTCAGGTAAGAAAAGAATCCTTTTACAATTACCAGGTGTCAAAGAACCTGAAAGAATTAAACAACTACTTGGTACTACTGCTAAACTAACTTTCCATATGGTTGATGAAGAAGATATATCTTCTTTGAGAGCAAATATTGCACCCTTTGGTAAAATTATTGTTGAAGATTATTATAATTCAGAGATTAAATATTTAATAGAAAAAAAATCTAGAGTAGGAGGTGAGAATTTAGTAGATGCCAAAGCTTCTTTTGATCCTCAACAAGGTCATGCTGTATCTTTCCGTTTTGATACTACAGGAGCTCAAAAATTTGGTAAAGCAACAAGTGATAATGTAGGAAAGAGATTTGCAGTTATATTAGATGGAGCTGTAATTACAGCTCCTGTAATTAATTCAGCGATAACTGGTGGATCAGGGATAATTACAGGCAATTTTACAAGTCAAGAAGCTACTGATTTAGCAGTTTTATTAAGAGCTGGCGCTTTACCGGCGCCACTACAAATCATTGAGGAAAGATCTGTAGGCCCAGGTTTAGGTGCAGACTCTATATATTCTGGAAAAATAGCTGCAATTATAGGTATGTTATGTGTCTGCATATTTATGATATTAGTTTATGGTGTATTTGGTATTTTAGCAAATATATCACTGATTGCTAACTTATTTATTATTATGTCATTGTTAGGAGCTATTGGAGCTACCTTAACATTACCTGGCATTGCCGGTATTGTATTGACAATAGGTATGGCAGTTGATGCTAACGTACTTGTTTTTGAGAGAATCAAAGAAGAATTATTTAAAAAAACAAGAGTATTAGAAGCAGTTAACAATGGTTTTCAAAAAGCTATTTCAACAATACTTGATGCCAATATTACAACTCTTATAGCAGCACTTCTATTATTTGTATTTGGTTCAGGTCCAATAAAAGGATTTGCTATAACTTTGTCATTAGGAATTCTAGCTTCTATGTTTACTGCAATAATGTTTACTAATTTTCTAATTTACTTATGGATTTCAATTTCAAATAAAAGGACGATCAATTTATAATGTTTGGTATTAATAAAATTATTCCAGTTGAATCTAATTATTCTTTTATGGATTATAGAAAAATATTTATTATTTTCTCATTTATATTAATTTTATGTTCAATTTTATTGCTATTTTTTAAAGGATTAAATTTAGGTATTGATTTTAAAGGAGGTACACTTATTGAAGTAAATACCAAAAATTCTGATATTGGAGAATTACGCTCAATTCTTTCACCTGAATTTAATGATGTTTCTCTTCAAGAATTTGGAAATTCTGAAACAATTATTATTCGATTGCAAAATGAATCTAATAAGGAAAGTATTGAAACAGTTAACCAAGTCAAAATATTAATTAATGATAAAGTAAGTGAGTTTAGAAGGTCTGAATTTGTAGGTCCAACAATTAGCTCAGAATTGTTGTGGAAAGGACTTCAAGCAATAACCTTCTCTTTACTAGCAATTTTATTATATATTTGGATTAGATTTGAATGGCAATTTGGTTTTGGTGCTGTTGTAGCGCTTACTCACGATGTAATATTTACTTTAGGTGTTTTGTCTTTATTTAATATTGATTTCTCTTTATCAAGTATAGCTGCCGTTCTTACTATAGCGGGGTACAGTATTAATGACAGCGTTGTAATTTTTGATAGAATTCGTGAAAATTTAAGAAAATATAAAAGACTTGAACTTTCTGATTTATTTAATTTATCTATAAACAACACTTTATCTAGAACTGTAATGACTAGTTTAACTACATTAATTGCTTTATTTAGTCTTTTTATTTTTGGAGGAGAAGTAATTAAGCCTTTTGCATTTGCAATGATAATTGGAGTGATTATTGGAACTTATTCCTCTATATTTATTGCGGTCCCAACTTTACTTATATTTAAGTTTAGACCGCAAGAAGATGAATAATTTAAAATAAATTTTGTGCTGTAACCATAGATAACAACATCGGTATTGACAATAATGTGTTTGTTCTAGAAAAAAGCATAGCAGTTCTTGCAGATTTTGCTTTTTCATCAGCATCTGCTTCTATAATTCCTAATGCTTTTTTCTGATTTGGCCAAATTACCATCCATACATTGTAAGCCATGATGATACCTAACCACATTCCAATTCCAATAGTAATATTTTTAGGAGTTCCACCCATTAAACCTAAAGACATTGCTTGAAGAATATATGAATTTAAATAGGCAACAATTAATCCAGTAATTATTGTAGATAATGCAGCCCATCTGAACCAAAAAAGTGCAGCAGGGGCTATGACTTTTCCAATCGCTGGTTTTTGATCATCTGGTATTTTCGGCATATTAGGTATTTGAACGAAATTAAAATACCAAAGCAATCCTATCCACATAACACCAGATAAAACATGCAAATAACGAAAAATCGCAGACCAAAAATAGGAATCTAATAGCCAGCCTCCGCTGATTGCATACATAAATATAAATAAAATTATTGTTAAAACTATTCCACCGAGAATAGTTCTATTTAGTGATTGTAAAATATTAGACACAATTACCTCCAAAAAATCAAATATAATTCTTTAAATACTTACCTGTAAAGCTTTTTCTTACGTTTATTATATTTTCTGGGGATCCTTCAAATATTATTTTACCACCTTTATCACCTCCTACAGGGCCTAAATCAATAATATGATCAGCAGTTTTAATAATATCAAGATTATGTTCAATAACTACAACAGTATTTCCTTCATCAACAAGTGAGTGAAGAATTTTTAACAGTTTTTTAACATCATCAAAATGTAATCCTGTAGTTGGTTCATCTAGGATATAGAGAGTTTTTCCAGTAGATTTTTTTGATAATTCTCTAGAAAGCTTTATTCTTTGTGCTTCTCCACCCGATAGTGTTGTTGCAGATTGACCTATTTTTATATAATCCAAACCAACATCCATTAATGTTTGAAGTTTTTGTTTTATAGAAGGTATTTTATTAAATAAGAGATAACCTTCTTCAACAGTCATATTAAGAATATCAGCAATTGATTTGTTTTTGTATTTAACTTCAAGAGTTTCTCTATTATATCTTTTGCCTTTACAAACATCACATTCAACGTAAACATCCGCCAAAAAATGCATTTCTATTCTTTTCAATCCAGCTCCTTCACATGCTTCACAACGACCTCCTTTTACATTAAAAGAAAATCTTCCAGGTTTATAACCTCTAACTGCAGATTCATTTAATCCAGTAAACCAATCACGAATTGGTGTAAAACAACCTGTGTATGTTGCTGGATTTGATCTAGGAGTTCTGCCAATAGGGGATTGATCAATATCAATTACCTTATCAATATTTTTAGTCCCTTTAATATTATAATTTTTTTCTTGTTTTATTAATGATTTATTAAAAAAATCATATAATCTTTCGTAAAGAGTATCAATTATAAGAGATGATTTTCCAGAACCACTAACTCCGGTAATGCAAATAAAATTTCCTAACGGAAATTCAACATCAAGGTTTTTAAGATTATTTGTAGTAACTTTTAAAAGCTTTAATATGTTCAATTTATTTACATGTCTTCTTCTAGTTGGAACAGAAATTTTTTTCCCCCTGTTAAGATATTGAGCAGTTAAGCTATTTTTATTATTAATAATTTCTTGAAATTCTCCCTCAGCGATAACATGCCCACCATGAATTCCAGCTTTTGGACCAATATCAATTATGTGATCCGCACTTTTTATAGCTTCTTCATCATGTTCAACTACAATGACTGTGTTACCTAAGTCACGTAATTTAAATAAAGTTTCTATTAACTGCTTATTATCTTTTTGATGAAGTCCTATAGACGGTTCATCAAGAACATAGAGTACTCCAGTTAAACCTGAACCTATTTGACTGGCTAAACGTATTCTTTGACTTTCACCTCCTGAGAGAGTTTTGCTTGCTCTTGATAATGATAGATAATCAAGACCAACTTTATGTAAAAAATTCAACCTATTTTGTATTTCATTAATTATTCCTTCAGCAATCTTGATTTCATTTGAGTTTAATTTTGAATTTAAGCTTTTAAACCAATTTAAACTTTCCATTATTGATTTGTTTGTTATTTGACCTATGTGAAGATCATTAATTTTAACTGCTAGAGCTTTTTCATTTAATCTATAGCCGTTACAAACTTCACAATCACGTTCCGATAAATATTTTTCTAACTCGTATTGTATCCAAAATCTTTCAGTTTGAGTATATTTACGGTCAATAAAATTTATTATTCCTTCAAAATTACTCAAAGTATTGATTACAAATGTTTCATCTCCATACAGAAGAAAGTTTTTAATTTTTTTTGGAATATTTTTCCAAGGAATATTTGGTTCAACTTTGCATTGTTTAAAAATTTTTAAAATAGTTTCAGTAAAAAATTTTTTTTGTTTACCAAAAACTTTGGTTTCCCAAGGTTTTATTGCACCTTCAACTACAGAACGAGAGTCATCAGGAATAATTTTTTTTTCATCAAAAAACTTTTCTATTCCTAATCCGTCACATTCAACACAAGCTCCTAAAGGTGCATTAAAACTAAATAATCTAGGTTCAATTTCTTCAATTGAAAATCCAGAAACAGGACAAGCAAATTTTGAAGAATATATATTTATTTTTTTTGTATCTAAGCTTTCAATGTATATAAGCCCTTCAGATAAAGTTAGACCTATTTCAATACTTTCTGCTAATCTCTGTTGAATATTTTTTTTAACTATTATTCTATCAATTAAGACATCTATATTATGTTTATAATTCTTTTTTAACTTTGGTGTGTCTTGAATATCATAAATTTTATTATCTATTTTTAATCTTTGATACCCCTTCCTTTTTAGATCCTCTATTTCTTTTTTGTATTCTCCCTTTCTATCTCTTACTATAGGTGAAAGAATATATATTTTATTATTTTTATTATTATTTAAAATTGAATCTGTTATTTCACTAATAGTCTGTGATTTAATTGGCAGTCCTGTAGTAGGTGAATAAGGCACTCCAATTCTTGCAAACAAAACTCTTAAATAATCATAAATTTCAGTAACTGTACCAACTGTACTTCTTGGGTTTTTTTGAATAGTTTTCTGTTCTATGGAAATAGCCGGTGACAAACCATCAATACTATCTACATCAGGTTTGTTCATCATTTGTAGAAACTGACGAGCATAAGCTGATAGGCTCTCAACATATTTTCTTTGCCCCTCAGAATAAATTGTATCAAAAGCTAGTGTTGATTTTCCAGAGCCACTAACACCAGTTATTACTACTAATTTATTTTTTGGAATTTCTAAACTTATGTTTTTTAAATTATGCTCTCTTGCACCCTTAATGATAATTTTATCCAGATTCATTTATAAATATTATTATTGAATTTGATTTTTTTAGTTATAAGGATATATATAAGAAAAATATGGTTGGTAGTGTTAATAAAGTAATTTTATTGGGTAATCTTGGTAGAGATCCTGAGATAAGATCAATGCAATCTGGTAGCAAGATGGCATCATTTTCTATTGCTACTTCAAAACGTTGGAAAGATAAAAACACTCAAGAACAAAAGGAAAAAACATCTTGGCATAACATCGTTGTTTTTGGTGATGGACTTGTTGATATTGTAGAAAAATATGTAAAAAAAGGTTCTAAAATATATGTAGAAGGAGAGTTGCAGACACGTAAATGGCAAGACCAAGATGGAAATGATCGATATTCTACTGAAGTAATTCTACAAGGATATAACTGTAATTTAACACTCTTGGATTCACGAACTGACAATACTAAAAGTATAGGTGATCAATCTGAAAAATCACCTGAATCTACCCAATCTGATAGCTCTTCTCATTCACAAATATCCGATTCTAATGATTTAGATGATGATATTCCTTTTTAACTTATTTTTATTAAAAACTGTTGATAATTAATTGATAAATATAAATAATTAATGTAATTTTTCTAACTTATATTGATTGTTTGATTGACTAATTTTTGATATAAAAAATAATAATTTCTAGCAAAAAACAAGGATTTTTAAATTTTGTCTGACGATATTTCTGCGCCTAATAATAAATCAGATTTTGAAAAAATATCAAGCATTTCATTAGTTGAAGAAATGAAGAAATCATACTTGGACTACGCCATGTCGGTGATTGTTTCAAGAGCTCTTCCTGATTGTAGAGATGGATTAAAGCCAGTTCATAGAAGAATACTCTACGCAATGAATGAATCTGGATATCATTACAATAAAGCCTTCAAAAAATCTGCAAGAATTGTTGGAGAAGTCATGGGCAAATATCATCCTCATGGTGATGCTGCAATTTATGATTCAATGGTTAGAATGGCCCAAGAATTTTCCATGCGCTTGGAGTTAATTGACGGACAGGGTAATTTTGGTTCTCTTGATGGAGATCCACCAGCAGCAATGAGATATACTGAGGCTAGATTAGCAAAAATATCAGAGAAAATTGTTGCAGATTTAGATAAAGAAACAGTTTCTTTTCAGTCCAATTACGATGATTCAATTTTGGAACCAACAGTACTTCCAGCTAAATTTCCTAATCTTTTGGTTAATGGTGCTTCGGGTATTGCTGTTGGGATGGCAACTAATGTAGCCCCTCATAATTTAGGAGAAGTTATAGATGCAACTTTATATTGTATTGATAATCCATCATGCACAGTTGAAGAATTAAATAAACTTATATTAGGCCCAGATTTTCCTACAGGGGGGCAAATAATTGGCAATAGAGGTATAATAGAAGCTTTTAAAACAGGAAGGGGAGCTTGTGTAATAAGATCTAAAACTTCAATTGAAACATTCCAAAAAGATAAAAAAGCAATAATAATTCATGAGATACCTTATCAAGTTAATAAATCTAAATTAATTGAAAAAATAGCAGAGACAGTTAAAAATAATCTTATCGAAGGAATTTCTGATTTGCGTGATGAGTCGGATAGAAACGGTGTTCGTGTAGTTATAGAGTTAAAAAAAGATGTTGATACAAATATAATTCTTAATCAGCTTTATAAACACACACTTCTTCAAACAACCTTTAATTCAAATATGCTTGCTTTAAATAAAGGAAAGCCTGAGCAAATGAATTTAAAAGAAATTATTTCTTCTTTTGTTGATTTTAGAGAAGAAGTTGTAATCAAAAGAACAACTTTTGATTTAAAAAAAGCCCGTAATAAAGCACATATATTAATTGGGTTGATTGTATCGAATGACAATATTGATGAAATTATTAAATTAATAAAATCTTCAAGAGATTCTAAAGATGCAAAAGAAAGATTGATGAAAACAAAATGGAAGTTGTCTTCGATAAATGTTAATTTTATTACTTTGATTGAAGATCAAATAAGTCAATTAAATAAAAATATATATATTTTGACGGAAACCCAAGCAAAGTCAATATTAGAATTGAGGTTACATCGATTAACAAGCCTTGAAAGAGATGACATAAAAATGGATTTAAAAAATCTTATAGTCGAAATCAAAAATTTTTTAGATATACTTAATTCCCGAAGCAAACTTTTAAATTTAATTAAAGATGAATTATTAGAAATAAAAAAAGAATTTTCAACTCCTAGACGTAGTCAAATTATTAATAAAGAATATGAACAAATAAATGATATAAATTATATTCAACAAGCAGATATTATTATTACTATTTCTAATAATGGATATATTAAACGATCATTACTGGATAACTACCGTGCTCAAAATAGAGGCGGGAAGGGTAAAACTGGTATGTCAACACGTGAAGAAGATTTTGTAAAAGAAATACACCTTGCAGATACTCACACGAAACTTTTAGTTTTTACTTCTCTTGGAAAGGTTTATTCACTAAAGGCTCATGAAATACCTGAAGCAAGCTTAAAAGCTAGAGGAAAACCAATTGTTAATTTACTTCCTTTTTCTGAAAATGAAAAAATAGCGACTTTTTTACCTTTGCCATTAAATGAAAACGAGTGGTCAGATTTATTAGTTGTATTTGTAACTAAAAGTGGAATGGTTAGAAAAAACAAATTAATTGATGTGGCTAAAAGTGGCAAGCGTGATCTAAGAGAGACAGGAAAATTATCTATTAAACTTGATAAAAAAGATGAGTTAATTAGTGTTAAGATTGCATATGATAATCAAGATATTCTTCTTTCTACATCAAATGGAAAGTGTCTTCGCTTTCCATTAGTTAAATTAAGATTATTTTCTGGATTAAACTCATCAGGTGTAAGAGGAATAAAACTTGAAAATAATAATTTTGTTATTTCTCAAGCAGTTTTAAAACATTCTTTTATAGATATGAATATTCGTAAAGAATATCTTAAGTTTTCATCAGAATATAGAAAAAATGGATCTAGTGTAAATAAAAATTTTGAAGTATTGCATCAAAATGAACAATTTCTTTTATCTGTTACTACAAAAGGTTATGGTAAAAGGTCTTCTGCTTATGAATATAGAATTTCCAATAGAGGAGGAAAGGGAATAACTGGAATTCTAACTACTCCAAAAAATGGTAAAGTTATTGACTGTTTTGTTATAAATGAAAATGATCAAATAATTATGGTGAGTGATACAGGGCAAATTATTCGAGTGAATATCAAGCAAATCAGAATAGCAGGTAGATCTACACAAGGAGTCAAGATATTTGTTATACCAGCAGGAGATAAAATTGTATATATTTCAAGGGTTCATGAATTAGCGAATAAATCTATTAGTGAAAAATAAAATTGGGATATATCCGGGAACGTTTGACCCTTTAACTTTCGGTCATCTTGATGTTATAAAAAGATCACTTAAAATAGTAGATCAATTAATTATTGCTGTATTTGATAACGATAATAAAGTTCATTTACTTTCCTTAGAAGATCGAAAGAAAATTATTGAAATTGATATTAAAAATAATTTTGTTGATAATAATAATGTTCAAATAAAAAATGTATCTGGTTTGTTAACTGAATTTGCCCAAAAAAATAACGCGACTTGTATTATACGTGGCCTTAGGGCTGTTTCTGATTTTGAATATGAATTCCAAATGACAGGAATGAATTATCAATTGAATCCTGAAATTGAAACTATTTTTTTGATGTCTTCGGATAAAAATTCTTTTATTTCATCAAAGCTCGTAAAAGAAGTGCATAAACTTGGTGGAGATGTATCTAAATTTGTATCTCAAAATACGATTAATATTTTAGATCATAAAAATATCTGACCATAATCTCTTGCGTTAAGAATATTTGAACTATATAGACATTAATTTTGTATGGGCCCTTAGCTCAGTCGGTAGAGCAATTCCCTTTTAAGGAATGGGTCGCAGGTTCGAATCCTGCAGGGCTCACCACGAAATTACTTTATTCTATGCAAAAAACATTCATTAAAAATATTGAAACAGGCGTTGAAAAAAAATGCGATATTTTAAGGAAAAATGAAAATTTTCTTGAAGTAGTAATAGAAAATACAACTATTAAAATTTTATTAAAAAAAAAAAATAATCAGTATATTGGTAAATTTAAAAATATGGAGTTTATATCTAGAGGTGAATAATTATTATCAAAGTTTATTATATTTTTTCATCATTAATTAAATCTTCTCGAATATTTTTCTGAATTGATTCTAAAGTAACTAACTTACCTTTTCCAATACCAGGACAGAATTTTTTTAACTCCTTATTCCATTTTTTTGAGTTCATATTTTCTTTCCAAAAAGGCCAAGTTCGACATTGAGTAGGACGAGCTATATATACTGAACATTTTTTATGATTTAAAAATTGACAATTTCTATTTTTTTTGGTTTCTTTTAAATGAGTATATCCATCAGTTTTATCGCAATATTTTTTTTTAAATTTGTTAATTGATAATTTCATAAAATTTGCAAATCTTATAATATCAATATTACTTAAATATACATAACCATAAGAACCTCTGGATACACAACAATTTGAAGACCCTTTACATTCAAATTTAATTCCATTTTTATAAAATAAATTAGTCATTAACCTGCTAATAATGTCTTTATGGCTACATCTCTTTCAAATAAATATAGTAAATCTTTTAAGTTTTCGCCATTTACTGACTCTAATTTAGGATCAGTTTTAGAAATATGATTAACATACAACCTTACATCTTCCAATAAATCACTATCAAAACTTAGATCTGCAATTTTAAATGAAGGCATTCCTGACTGTTTTTTCCCTAAAACTTCTCCCTCTCCTCTAATTTTTAAGTCTTCTTCTGCAATTAAAAAACCATCTGTGGTTTCTTTCATTTTTTTAATCCTTTTCTTAGCATTAACTCCTATATTTTCTTTATGTAGCAAAATACAAGATGATTGAATATTACTTCGTCCAACACGTCCTCTCAATTGATGTAATTGAGCTAATCCAAATCTTTCTGCATGTTCTATTATAATAACAGTTGCATCTTTAATATCAATTCCAACTTCAATTACAGTTGTTGTAACTAATATTTTAAAATTCTTTGATTTAAATTTTTCCATTATTTCTTCTTTTTCTTTTTCTTTAAGTCTTCCATGTAATAGTAAAACTTGATTATTAAAAATTTTATTGAGAATTTCATATCTTTTGGTTGCTGCTTTCAAATCTAATTCTTCTGATTCTTCAATCAATGGGCAAATCCAATATACTTTTTCATTTTTTTTAAATTTTTCAACAAGACGTTTAATTAATTTATTTTCTTTAGATAAAAGCAAAGAAGTAGTAATTATTGGCATTCTTCCAATTGGTTTTTCAGTAATTCTACTTTCTTCCATATCTCCGTATGCGGCCAACGCTAAAGTTCTAGGGATAGGAGTGGCACTCATAACTAATATGGAAGGTTTTTTGCCCTTATAAGTAAAGGCCATTCTTTGAAAAACACCAAATTTATGTTGTTCATCTATTACAACTAATCCAATAGAATTAAATGAAACATCATCTTGTATAAGAGCATGAGTACCAATAATAATTTGCGCTTCACCATTATTAATTTGATTAAGTTTTTCAATACGATCTTTACCCTTATCTTTTCCAGTTAAAATTAATACTTTAATAGAAAAATTTTTTAAAAGAACTTTAATATTTGTATAATGTTGATTAGCTAAAATACTTGTAGGAGCCATCATTGCTACTTGATATCCAGAAGTTATTCCTTGTAACATTGCAAGCAAGGATACTATTGTTTTTCCTGAACCAACATCTCCTTGTAATAGTCTAACCATTTGGTTTTCAGAATTTAAATCATTATGAATATCTATCCAAACTTTTTTTTGTGAATTAGTTAAAGTGAAAGGTAGGGAATTAATAAATTCATTTATAATTTTTTGAGAGGTATTAAAAATAATACCTCTTTTTTTTTGATTAAAATTTCTAATAATTGCTATAGCAAGTTGGTGTGCTAATAATTCATCAAAAGCTAATCTTCGTCGATGAATATTAGAGTTTATAAGATTTTCTGAAGATGCAGGATTATGAACAGCTAATACTGAATTTCTCCATGAATCTAAAGAATATTTATTTAAAATATCTTTATTAATCCATTCATCTAGTTCTGGAATTATTTTTAAAATTTTTTGAATATTTTTTATTATTATTTTTTGTGAAACTCCTGCAGTCAAACTATAAATTGGCTCAATATCTTTAAATTCATTAATATGTTCTGATTCAATGATATGAGTTGGATGAGTTACTTGAAAAGTATTTCTAAAATATTCTAATTTACCTGAAATATATCGCTCTTCTCCAATTGGTAAAGATTTTTTTATCATCGGATGCTTTGCAAAGAAAAAAACAATATCAACAGGTGTTTCTCCACAAACACAGTTAACTCTATAAGGTTGTTTTTTAAATTTAGAAGGTTGGTGGTTTAGTATTTTTATATTAAATGTAACTATTGTATTTAGTTTAGCTTCATTAAGTTTATTATGTTTTTCTCTTTTAATTACATTATAGGGAATATGCCAAATAAAATGAATGTACTTATCTATACCTAATCTGCTAAATGCATTCTCTAACTTAGGACCAATGCCAGTCAGCTGAGTAATAGAGGAAAAAATAGGATTTATTTTATTTCTACGCATTTTTTTTATGAATTAAGTAAATAATTATAAACTTACAATAACTTATATACATAATGTATAAATATAATGACTGAAGAATTAAAAAAATTAAAGAAAATTATTCATTATAGAATTTCGTATACAGGCACTAAAGAAACGGATATTTTATACAAAAGAAAATTAATAAATAAAATTGATTCGTTAAATCAAAAAGAATTATTACTTTTAGCAAGTATATTTAATGAAATTTCAGATATAGAGATATTTAATATTCTATCGAAAAAAATCAAACCTCCAAAAAAATATTATAAAATATTGATTAAATTAATAAATGAGTGAATATCTATCAATAGGACAAATTTATAAAGGTAGTGAAGCTTTTTTTATATCAGAAAAATTTAATCAATTTAATGAATCTATATTATACATCGCAAGAGATGATAGAGAAATCTTTGATATTCAATTAAAATTAAATTGGCTTTTACCTAACACAGAACTATTAATTTTTAGATCATGGGATCAAATACCCTATGATAATGTTTCTCCATCTAAAGAAATTCAATCGGAACGCATTAGAACCCTCTATGATTTAACAACTATAGAAAAAAAAAGAATCATCATAACTTCAGTTAATGCCATTTTGCAAAAAACAGTTAATCCAAAATTTGTAAAAGATAATTTTATTGAAATATATATTAACAAAAAATTTGATTTTAATAATTTAGTAAATCAACTTACATTATTAGGTTATCAAAGAACTTCAGTTGTAAGAGAAAAAACTGAGTTTGCAGTTAGAGGCTCTATTATTGATATTTTTTTAATAGATAGAAATTTTCCTATACGCTTAGATTTTTTTGATAATAACTTAGAAAATATATATGAATTTGATAGACTAACTCAACAAAGAATAAATCAAATTAAAGAAAAAAAAATATATATTCATATATCTAGTGAATTAATTTTAAATGAAAATTCATTAAGTCTGTATAGGAAAAAATTCCGTAAGTTATTTAATAACTATAGATTAAGCCAGGCATATAATTTGTTTTCTGAGTCAATCATACCTCCTGGTGGAGAACAATTTTTACCATTATTTTTGAAAAAAATGGAAACTTTATTTTTATATATTGAAAAAAAAAGTAGAATTTATTTAAATTCTCAATTTCATGAATTATTAGAATTCAGACTAGAAAATATTAATGATTTTTACAATGCTAGAAAAAATTCAGATGAAAATTATTATTTAAAACCTGAATATCTATATTTAAATAACAATGATATTAAGTCGAACTTTAAAAATTTTAAAATATTTAAATTAAATGAGTTTATAGATTATAAATCTGAAAATTTTAAACTTAAAAAAGTATATAATTTATCTTCTTCAAGAAAAGAAATAGATTTTAATTTTATTAAAAAATTCTTTAATATTCAGGGAAAAGATAAAAATGTTATTATTTGTTGTAGATCAAAAGGATCACTAGAACGAGTTATGAAATTCTTAAAAGAAAATATACAATTAATATTTATTGAAATTAAAAATTTTAAAGAAATAGATGATAATAATAAGTGTATTTATATAACTGTACTTAATTTAGAAAATTCATTTGAATTACAAAATTTCATTTTTGTAAATGAAAAGACAATTTTTGGATATAATTTTTCTACTAGAGAAAAAAGCATAAAAAATAAAGAAATATTTTTTGAAGAAATTAATAAATTTACAAAAAATAGTATTTTAGTTCATTCAGAATATGGTCTTTGTCGTTTTATAAATATTAAAAAATTAGATATAAATGAATCATCACATGATTGTGTAGAATTAGACTTTGCAGATAATCAAAAGCTTTTTTTACCAGTTGAAAACTTAAATTACATAACAAAATATAGTAATGACGATGATCATAATATAAATTTAGATAAATTAGGTACCGTTTATTGGCAACGTAGAAAAGCAGAAGCTAAAAATAAAATAAAAGATGCTGCAAAAAAATTAATTTCTATTGCTGCTAAAAGATTAAATTCTACTTCATATCCAATTTATTGCGATCCTATTGAATATGATAAATTTTGTAGTACATTTCCTTTTGTTGAAACAGATGATCAATTGAATGCTATAGATGATGTCGTTTCTGATTTTAAAAAAAACAATCCTTCTGATCGACTAATTGTTGGGGATGTAGCTTTTGGTAAAACTGAAGTAATATTAAGAGCTATATTTATGGTTGCGAAATCTAATTTGCAAAGCATTGTCATTGTTCCCACAACTTTACTATCAAAACAACATTATGAAAATTTTTCTAAAAGATTAATTCTTTTTGGAATATCTGTTAAACAAGTTTCTAGACTAGTTGATAAAAAAGAAAGATTACAAGTATTAAAATCTCTTAAAGAAGGAACTACCCAAGTTATTATTGGAACTCATTCTTTACTAAATGATAAAATTGAATTTAATAAACTGGGTTTAATTATTTATGATGAAGAACAGAAATTTGGAACTTTACAAAAAGAAAAATTAAAAAATCTTGCTCCAAAAGCCCACGTTATTTCTCTTTCTGCTACTCCTATTCCCCGTACTCTTTCAATGTCACTATCAGGGATAAGGGATCTTAGTTTAATTTTAACCGCTCCATATGAAAGACTAGCAGTACGTTCATTTATATCTCCCTTTGATGAATTAACCATAATTGAAGCAATCAAAAGGGAAATATTAGGTAGAAAAAATGGTGTTTATTTTGTTACACCACGTAAACGAGATATTTTATTTTTAGAGAAATTTGTTAAAGAAAATTTACCTGATATTAAATTTGTTGTAGCACATGGACAATTAGAACCAAAAACTTTGAAAAGAAGAATTTCTCAGTTTTATAATCGTGAAGTTTCATTGATGATTAGTACTAATATTATTGAAAATGGACTTGATCTTCCTCATGTTAATACAATTATAGTTTATCGTTCAAATATGTTTTCTCTATCAAGTATTTATCAACTTAAAGGAAGGGTGGGTCGTTCGACTAAAAGAGGTTATGCTTATTTAACTTATAATGAAAAAGAATTAACTAATAATGCTCGTAAAAGATTAAGTATAATTAACTCTTTCGACCAACTAGGCTCTGGATTTAATATTACATCACAGGATCTTGAATTGAGAGGAGGAGGTTCAATTATAGGTGAAGAACAAAGTGGTTTTATTCGTGAAATAGGCACAGAATTGTATCACCAAATGCTTGAAGAGGAGATTTTCAAACAAAAAAATATAATTAATAATGAAAATGTTGTATTTTTTAATAAATTTTCTTTTCAACCAACAATCAAAATACCTGAGAAAATTTACATTCCTGAAGATTATATTGATGATCTAGATTTAAGAATTTCTATATATAAACGTATTTCAAAAATAGAAAACTTAAAGGAATCTAAACAATTTATGTTTGAATTAACAGATCGTTTTGGGTCTTTACCTAATGAGATTGATAATTTGTTTAAACTTATAGAAATTAAAATTTTATGTTTAAATAATAATATTGAAAAGATAGAATTTGGAAAAAAGGGAGTATTGTTTAGTTTTTATAAAAATAACCCACCAAACCCAAATAAACTACTTAGTGATCAATTTTTAAACAAATCGGATTTCACAATACGTCCCGATCAAAAAGTATTTTATGATTTTCAAGGATCTCTAAATGAGGAAAGGTTTAAATTAACGAAAAATTTAATTAGAGAAATTACTTAGAGGCAATGGCGGAGAGACAGAGATTCGAACTCTGGAAGGTGTTGCCACCTTGCCGGTTTTCAAGACCGGTGCTTTCAACCGCTCAGCCATCTCTCCTTAAAATCAGGCATTTTATTACAGATAGCTTTAAATTTTGTCAAAATATATAAATATTTATTTAATATTTCCATATTATTAATACTTTTGGTATTTCATACTTATGTGGTTTAAAATTATTTACCTATTTATTTATTTATTTATTTATTTTTTAACTACGGATTCAATAGCTGTAGATTGTTCAAAACCTGTTATGCCGACTGACAATGAGTGGCAAACTTGGTTGGATGATATAAAGATCGAAGCTGAATCTTATGGAATAACAAAGCAAACTATTAATAGAGAACTTTCAAATTTACAGCCTAAAAGCAAAATAATATTAAGGGATAGATGTCAACCAGAGTCTACCATTACTCTTGAAGAATATCTTTATTATAGAGTAGATAAAGTGAGAACAATAGCTGGTAAAAGAATTTTAAACAAATATTCAACAGAATTAAATTTAATTGGCAAGCATTTTGGTATTCAACCTCGTTTTATTGTATCAATTTTGGGTATGGAAAGTTTTTATGGAAAAAACCAAGGTAAGATAAAAACAATAGAAGCTGTTTCAACCTTAGCCTTTGATAGACGTAGAAGTTCTTTCTATAAAAAACAATTAATGGCAGCACTAGAAATAATTGATAAAAAATTAGTTCCTTCTGATCAATTAGTTGGTAGTTGGGGTGGAGCTGTAGGAATGACTCAGATGATACCTACAACTTTTTTAGAAAGTGGATATGATTGGGATGGAGGAGGTATAGATATTTGGAACAGCTACGAAGATGCTTTTGCTAGTATTGCAAATTATTTAACAACAATAGATAAAAATCCTTGGTTAAATAATAGTACTTGGGGAAGAGAAGTTTTACCTCCTAATAATATTTCTTCATATTATGACAATCTAAAACAAGATAATCCCAAAGGATGTGGTGCAGTTAAATCTCGTTCAATACCTAAAAACTTATTACAATGGCAAGATCTAGGATTTAGTTCGATTAATGGTCAAGATTTACCAAAAAAAATAGACTTGGAAGCGAGATTAATTGCTCCAGATGGTTTAGATGGGAGAATGTTTTTAGTTTATCCTAATTATAAAAATATTTTATATTATAATTGTAGTTCTTATTATGCAATTTCAGTTGGTTTGTTGAGTGACAAAATTATTAATTAACTTATTAATTTTTTTAACTTTAATTTCCTGTCAAATGGAAAAAAAAAACAATGTTTCAAATTATGTTGAAAATAAAACAGAAATAATAATAAAAAAAATTGCAAAAAAAAATGATAAAATATTGCAAATAACTGACAAAAAAATAATTAACACATCTACTATTAAATATGTTCTTGAAGATTCATATTTTATTGAAGGTGTGGAATATATACCTTCTGAAGATTATACTTACAGTCAAATAGGACTATCTACTTTTTATGGTAAGGAATTACACAATGTTAAAACAATTAATAATGATTTAAATAAAGTTACGGAATTACTTGGCAGACATAAAACCTTGCCAATTCCCAGTATTGTAAAAATTACAAATTTAGAAAATGGATTTTCATTAGTTATTAAAGTTAATGATCGTCATAATGACAATTCTTCATTGATACAAGTTTCGAGGAAAGTAGCCCAATTGCTTCGATTTTATAAAAATAAAATTGCAAAAGTTAAGGTTGAAATTCTATCTGATCCAAGTAAACAAATGAAAATAGTAACTTTGTCTATGAATGACCCTGATTTTAGCACCACCATTAAGTCTGCTCCTACAGAATCAGTTTCTATATCAAATTTAGATGAAAGTGATAATAGTGGTGAAAAACAACTTCAACTTCTTCAGCCTATAGAAATGGGGTTTGAGGAACTTGAAAATCAAGATCTTTATCTAGCAGTTTATCACTTTACATCTTATGATGAGATTAATAAAATATTTGAATCTTTAGACATTAATTTTAAAAGAACTATTCGTAATGAAGGGGAAGATTATAGTATTTTAATTGGTCCATTAGAAAATATTGAAGCAAATAATTTAGTTTTATCTTTTATTTCCAAAGGGTATAAGAAGACTGAAATTATATTAAAATAACCCAACTTTAGTCATAATTGTTGAATATATCTAAATCAATGAAATTACTTATTTACACTATAATTTTTCTATTTCCTTATTTTACAGCATATGCAATAGACACAAAAGCTGAACAAGCCATTGTAATAGATTTCAATACTAAAGAAATTATATTTGAAAAAAATGCTAACCAACATGTTTCTCCTGCTTCTATGACAAAAATAATGACTGTCTATGCTGCTTTTGATAGATTAATGAATACAGATTTATCTATAGATTTTTTATGTACTATCTCTGCACGTGCCTATAAAATGGGAGGATCTAGAACTTTTTTAGAAATTGATGATAAGGTTTCCATTGATATTCTTTTAAAAGGAATAATAATTCAATCAGGAAACGATGCTTCTATAGCGCTAGCCGAATGTTTAAGCGGTACAGAGGATGATTTTGCTAAACTTATGAACGTTTATGCGGATAAATTAAATATGCAAAATACCAATTTTGTTAATTCTTCAGGTTGGCCAAATAAAGATCATTATTCAACTGTTCATGACATTGCCATTTTATCTAATTCTTTGATAAGAGATTTTCCGGACCTTTACACTTATTTTAAAGAAAAAAATTTTTCATATAATAGTATAAAACAACCTAACAGAAATAAATTATTAGATTCTGTTAATGGCACAGATGGATTAAAAACAGGATATACTAAAAAATCAGGTTGGGGAATAGCTGGATCAGCCGAGCGTAACAATAGACGAATTACAGTTGTGATAAATGGAACTAACAGTTCTCGTTCTCGTTTAAATGAATCAAGTAATTTAATTAACTGGGCATTCAGTCAAACTTCGCAAAAAAAACTTATTAGTAAAGGTCAAGTAATTAAGAATGTTGATGTATGGTTGGGAAATAAATCAACTATTAATCTTATTTCAAGAGAAGAAATAATTTCTACTTTATCATTTGATCAATTACAGTTAATTAAATCTACTATAGAATACACAAAACCTGTTGAAGCTCCTATTAGAAGAGGTGATGAATTAGGAAAATTAAAAATTGCTATTCCTAGTAAAAAAACGATAATAGTTCCCTTGATTGCTGAAAACGATGTAAAAGAAATTAATGCTTTTGTTAAAATTTTGGCAGCTATAAAATATCTAATTTTTGGTACTAGTCTTGATCAAATATAAAAAAAAAAAACTTTTTATTTCTTTTGAAGGACCTGAAGCAAGTGGTAAGTCCTCTCAATTAAAACTTCTTCAAAAATATTTAATAAAGAAAAATATACCTCATTTATCTACTAGAGAACCTGGAGGTACAGAAAACGCAGAAGTACTTAGGAAAATTATATTAGATAAGAAAAAACAAATTTCAGTAATAGAAGAAATATTATTATTAATGTCATCAAGAATTAATCATATTAATAATGTAATACTACCAGCTTTAAACAAAGGAAAAATAGTGATTACCGACCGTTTTGCTGACTCTACTTTTGTTTATCAAGGTTTTGTTAATAAATTTGGAATGAACAAAACTATTTTACTCCATAAACAATTATTAAATAATTTTCTACCAACGAGAACTTTTTTGTTTATTCTTTCTCCAGAAGAAATAAACAAAAGACTCAAAAATAGAAAAGTATCAAATAAATATGATAAGTTCGATATAAATTTTCATTCTAAAGTTCTAATTGGTTATAAAAAATTAGCAAAAAATAACAAAAGATTTGTTCTATTAAATGCCAATGAAGAAATTATGAAAATTCACAATAAGATTGTTAAGTCTCTCAGATTATAATTTATGTCAAAGAAATCAAAAGATCTTTTTGGACATAGGAAACTATTAAATTCACTTATAGAAAGTTACACTAATAATAATCTTTCTAATTCAATTATTATTAGTGGCAATAAAGGAGTTGGTAAAAGTACTTTTGTATATTATTTAATTTATAAAATTTATTTAAAAATTGTAGATCAATCAATTCAGCATCATCATTTTAATTTAATTTATAATAATTCACATCCAAATATTAAAATACTTGAAAAAGAATTTGATAAAAAAACAAAAAAGATAAAAAACCATATTACTATTGATCAAGTTAGGAATTTAGAGTTATTTGTTTATCAAACAACATTAGATAATTTTCCAAAATTTATAATTATTGATAGTGCTGATGATCTTAATATCAATGCAGCTAACAGTCTTTTAAAAATGCTAGAAGAGCCAACAGAAAAAACTTTTTTTATATTAATTTCTCATCAATTATCAATTTTACTTCCAACAATACGTTCACGTTGTATCAAATTTAAATTAAATAAACTATCATCAGAAAATTTTAATAAAATAGTAAAAATTAACAACACTAACCTCAAAGAAGAAAATATAAATTTTTTATATGATCTTTCTGATGGTTCACCAGGGTTAGCTTTAACTTTAGTTGATGAAGATATAAATAATATTTTTGAAGAACTTTTTACAATTTTTTCTGAAAAAAAACCTCTTTCATCAAAAATTATTAATTTATCTTCTGTTGTAAGTAATTACACAAATGAAAAATATAAAATTTATATAACATTAATTAAATTTATTTTAATTAATATAATTAAAATAAATCATGGAATAAAAACTTCTGATTTATTTATATCAAATCTATCTCATTCATTAGTAAATTTATCTAAAAATCTAGATAACTCGACTTCTTATAATATATTAGAATATCTGAATAACAACGAACATGACTTATTTGTGTACAACCTGGATAAAAAAATATTTAATTTAAATATTTTTTCTTTAATTAATAATTCTAAATGAACTCTTTTTATATTACTACACCAATTTATTATGTAAATGATAAGCCTCATATTGGGCATGCTTATACAACAATAGCTTGTGATATTTTTGCGAGATACCATAAATTGCTTAATAATAATGTTTATTTTTTAACTGGAACAGATGAACATGGTCAAAAAGTAGAAAAGGCTGCAATTAAATCATCTAAAAATCCCCAGCAATTTGTTGATGAAATGTCTAAAAATTTTAAAGATTTAATACCTTTTCTTAATTGTGAGATTGATGACTTTATTAGAACAACAGAAACTAGACATAAAAAAGCAGCTCAACATTTATGGAATAAACTTGAAGATAATAATCAGATTTATTTATCAAATTACGAAGGTTGGTATTCAGTTAGAGATGAAACTTTTTATTTAGAGACCGAGTTATCTAAAAAAGGCGATAAACTAATAACTCCAAGTGGTGATGAAGTTGAACTAGTAAAAGAAGAAAGTTATTTCTTTAAATTGTCTGAATGGAAAGATAAATTAATTGAGTATTATGTTTCAAATCCAAATTCTATATTACCCAAAACTAGATATAATGAAGTTCTAAGTTTTATACGAGGAGGTCTAAAGGATCTTTCAATTTCTAGAACTACATTCAAGTGGGGTATTCCAGTTCCTAATGATAAACATCATGTAATGTATGTTTGGATTGATGCATTATGCAATTATTTAACATCTATTGGCTATCCTGATGAAAAATCAAAATCATTTAAAAAATTTTGGCCTGCAATGCATATAGTTGGAAAAGATATACTTCGTTTTCATGCAGTCTATTGGCCTGCATTTTTGATGGCTGCTGGTTTACAACCTCCAAAAAGAGTTTTTGCTCATGGTTGGTGGACAAATGAAGGAGAAAAAATATCAAAATCAGTAGGAAATGTAATTGATCCCTATGATATTGTATCTAGTTATGGACTTGATCAAATAAGATTTTTTTTATTTAGAGAAGTACCATTTGGAAATGATGGTGATTTTTCTCGTGATTCTATAGCTCAAAGGGTAAATTCAGATTTATCGAATAATTTTGGAAATTTAGTGCAACGCATATGCTTATTTATTAAAAAAAATTGTAACTATAAAATTAATAATAATTTTAACTTAACTGATGATGATAAAAAATTATTAGATTTTTCAGTACAAAAACACAAAAAATATATAATTTTTATGGAAAATCAAGAAATAGACAAAGCTCTTAAGGAAATATTTCAGTTACTAACAGAAGCTAACGTTTATGTAGATAAACAAGCTCCTTGGATTCTTAAAAGATCTGATCCAGCTAGAATGGAAACAGTTTTATCAATTTCTATTGAATTAATTAAAAGATCAACTTTAATGTTATATCCAGTAATTCCAGAAAGCTGTTTAAAAATATTTTCAATTATAAATTTTGAAATTAAAGAATTAAATTTTAATCAATATAATATTCTTCCTAAACATCCAAACATAATTAATGAACCACAAATAATTTTTCCTCGTATTGAATAATATGATCGATTCTCATTGTCATTTAAACTTTAAAACTTTGAGTGATAATATTGAATTAATTATAGATAATGCAAGGAAAAATAATATTACTTCAATACTTTCTATAAATACAAATCCAGAAGAATTTAAGGAACATTACAAATTAATTAATAAATTTAAATCTCTTTTTATTAGTTATGGATTACATCCTGCAAATGTAAATTCCAATAATATTATTGAAGTTGAAGATATTGTTTTAAATTGCGATTATAAACGAGTAATTGCCATTGGAGAAACAGGTTTGGATTTTTTTCGTTCTCAAAATTTCAAAAAAGAACAATATAGAGTTTTTGAGAATCATATAGAAGCATCATATCAAACTCGATTACCTTTAATTATTCATCAAAGAGAATCAGAAAGTGAAATAATTGATGTAATAACTAATTATCAAAAAGAACGGCCCCTTAAAATAGTTTTCCATTGTTTTACAGGATCTAGTAAATTGAGAAATTTTTGCTTAGATAATGAATTTTATATTTCTTTGTCAGGTATTATAACTTTTAAAAATGCACAAAATATCCGAGATGTGATTAGCTGTGTACCTTTATCGTCTATATTAATTGAAACTGACAGCCCTTTCTTAGCCCCCATGCCTCATCGTGGTAAAAATAACGAACCTTCATATGTAAAATTTATCGGAGAATTTCTGTCTGATTTTTTTCAAACACCTCTAGATTCTTTTGAAAGTATTATTGATGACAATTTTTATGAATTGTTTTCTAAGGCAATACGATATAATGAAATATCTTAATGAAAATAAGGATTCTTGGTTGTGGAGGTTCATTTGGGTCTCCACTAGCATGGCAACGTAGTGGTAAAATAGACATAAACAATAAACATAATTTTAGAACACGATCATCTGTATTAATTAAAGAAAACAATACAACTATATTAATTGATACAAGTCCAGATCTTCGTCAACAACTATATGACGCAAAATGTACTAATATAGACGCAGTATTGTTTACTCATCACCACTCTGATCATGTATCTGGTTTACCAGATATGAGAGCAATATCGTTAATAAACAATAAAATTATTCCTGCATATATGCCTTTAGAAACACAAAAAAAAATATTAAATCATTACAAATATATTTTTGAAGGAGATATTGATTATTCCCCTTTTATGGATGTTATTAATTTAGAAGACAATTTTAAGATTAATAATTTAAATGTTAATACTTTTAAGCACAATCATGGATCAATAGATGTACAAACTTATCGAATAGGTAATTTTGCTTATTCAACAGATATTAAAAAATTTTATCACAATGATGTTGATAAATTAAAAAATCTGGATTTATGGATTGTGGGGCTTTTGCGTCAAGATTCACATCCTTCACATGGAGGTTTTGATGAAATAATGGAATATGTTAATTATATAAAACCAAAAAAAACAATTTTCACTCATATGACTGCTCTAGTTGACGAACAAGAATTGTTAAAACGATGTCCATTTAACATATTTCCAGCTTACGATGGATTAGAAATCAATATATGAAAGTTAAAAAAATTGGATTTATAGGAGCTGGGTACATGGGGTTCGGCATGGCCTATAATCTTTTAAAAAATAACTATGATTTATCAGTTATTGCTCACAAAAATAGAGAATTTATTAATAAACTTATCAAACAAGGAGCAACAGAAAAAAAATCACTAGAGGAAATTGCAAAAATTAATGAAATTATAATAATGTGTGTAACCAATACACCCATAGCAAAGAATATTATTAATGAATTATTACCTTTTTTGTCAAAAGAAACTTTAATAATTGATATTACCACACATTCTGAAACAGGATCTATAGAAATTAATAAAATTCTTAAAACTAAAGAAATTACTTATGTTGAATCACCTGTAATGGGAGGACCTATACAATCTCAAGAAGGAGTCTTAGGAGCTATAGTTGGTTGTGAATTAATTCATTTTAATAGAGCGAAAGAAATTTTAAAGAATTTTTGTAAAGAAATTTTTTATTTTGGTCCTATTGGAATGGGTGCAAAAACTAAACTAGTTAGTAATTTTTTATCTCTTGGTACAGCTACATTAACAATTGAAACTATTAAAATAGTTAATGAATTAGGTATAGATTTAAGAAAATTTTATGAAGTGGCTAAACTTGGATCTGGAAATTCAGGTGCCTTAAACAGAATTGCTGATAAAGCAATAAAAGGCGATTATAAAGGTTACATATTTAGCGTAAATAATACCTTAAAAGACTTAACTTATATTCATGATCTTTTAAAAGATATTCCAACATCTTCCAAACTGTCTGCTTTGATTAAATCTATTTATCAGGATGCTTCAAATAAAGGTTATGGTAATTTAGTAATTAGTGAATTAATAAAAAAGTAATATATTGGACATACTTTTTGATAAATTAATTTATATAATATATTTCTTAGGTGTATTGATTATAATTTTACCTTCGTTTTTAAATCATAACAATAAATTAAAAATTTTTATACAAAATTTTAGTTTATGGATTATTATATCGCTAATAGTTTTTACTATCATATATTTTTTTAAATGAAAATAATTTCATATATCGATAACAAAAATTTTTTCGGATTTTTTCTAGGTTTTAGTGGTTACATAATTTTTGTTTTGTTGGATTCGATTATAAAAAAATATTTAATTTATAAATATCCAGTTTTGGAAATAAATTTCTTTATTTGTCTGTTTTCTTTTTTGCCAATTATTGTAACTCTTACATTTTTCGGAGGTTGGAGCTCATTATTAAATAACAAAATACATATTCAATTATTTAGAGGAATATTGGGACTAACTTGTGGAGCTTTAATAATTAATTCATTTAAAAATCATGCCTTTAGTGAAATTTATCCTATTCTTTTCAGTGCCCCTCTAATTTTAACAATATTTTCTTTTTTTATTTTAAAAGAAAAAGTAGGTGCTAAAAGATGGGCTGCAGTAATAATAGGATTTATAGGAGTTTTAATTGTATCCAGACCTGGGACTGTTCATTTTACTCTTGCTTTGTTTGGATTATTTATCGCGGCAATTATTTTAGCTATTAATGTCATAATAATAAGGAAATTTGCTACATCTCAATCCTCTATAGCTTTTGCTTTCTATGGATTTTTGTCAGGTTTAATCATTAGTGGCATTATTATATCTCAAAACTACGTTCCAGTAGATCAATCAGATTATTTTACTTTGGTTGTTTGTGGTATCATTGCTGGCACAGGGGGTTTATGTATTAGTGAGGCTTCAAAAATATTAGAGTCTAGTGTTTTTGCTCCAATTCAATATGTTCAATTAGTCGCTGGTTTTGTTTTTGGATACTTATTCTTTGGTGACATACCAGATATTTTTGAAATTGTTGGTTCATTAATAATTATTGCGAGCGGTGCATTCATTATTTATCGTGAAAACAATGTTGGAATTAGACCTTTCATTGATAAAAATAGTAGACTGAGAGATGTATTTATGAGAGGACATTAACAAACTTAATTAATTCATATTTTAAATAATTAATCTTATTTTTATATCTTATGCCGATAAAAGATCTTCTTTTAGCTTTACTTGTTCCATGTCTTTGGGGAGTTGGTTTTGTTATCACAAAGCCAGGAATGGAACAATTTCCGCCTATGCTTATTAATGGTCTAAGATGGAGTTTAACCGGCATTATTCTTGTGTGGTGGTTTCCTATACCAAGAAAGTATTTAAAAAAAATATTATTTGTTTCAATAATAGGATGCACTATCCAATACTCATTAACATTTTCAGGATTGAATCTGATAGATGCTTCTTCCGCAGTTCTTTTTGTTCAGTGTGAAGTACCCTTTGGAGTACTTATTGCTTATTTTTATTTGAAAGAAAAACCTGAATTAAAAAATCTTATCGGCATTATTATTGCATTCATCGGACTAATCATTTTATCAGGAGCTCCTAATCTAGAAGGTAAATTTATAGGAGTCGCTTTAGTTCTTAGTGGCGCTTTCACTTGGTCTTTAGGACAGATTTTTGCAAAAGAAGTCAGTGAAAATATAAGTGGTATTGTTCTTACTGCTTGGATAGGTATTTTAGCAGGCCCACAATTAATTTTAGCTTCTCAAATTTTCGAAGGAAATGTTTATAATAATATTGTATCTGCTAATTACAAAGCTTGGCTCATAGTTTTATACTTGGGAATTTTAATGAATGCTATTGGCTACAGTCTTTGGTACTATGTGCTTGGTCGTTATGAAATAAACAAAGTACTTCCTGTAATGTTATTATTGCCAATTACAGGTGTTATAACAGCAATTATTTTGCTTGGGGACAGACCTGATCTTAAGACATATATTGGTGGATTAATCATTATTGTAGGTGTTGGTTTAATATTAATTGGAAAAGAAAAAATAAAAAAAATTGATATTGAAATGTAGATTTTAATAATAATACTTTTAAAAAATTATTTTGTAATATTAAATAATTCTCCTTTTGTTATTTTGCATAACTGACTGAAACTAATACCAAATACAACATAAGGATGTCCTGCTGCTGCATAAATAATATCAAATTTACTAAAATTTTTATCAATAAATATACGTGTAGGAGGGTGTTTATGAGCAACAGGTGGAACACCTCCAATTGAAAAACCAGTTATCTCTTTACATTCATCTGCATTTGCTTTTATAATTTTATTTCCTATTATTTTGGATAATTTATCTAATGACATGTATTGATCACCGGATACTAAACACAAATAATATTCGTTTGTTTCTACATTTTTAAAAAGTAGGCTCTTAACGATAGCACCAACTTCTTTCTTTAAAGATCTAGCAGCATCTTGTGCTGACCTGGCTGTTTCTTCTAATTGAATTAATTCTATTTTTGGTAAATTTTTTACTAAAAATTCTTTGACTTTAAGTACAGTATTTCTTTTTAATAAATTAGACATTGCAAATATTTTTTATTTAATTTTTAATATCATCAATAAAATTTGGGTAAGAAAATTTATTAAATTGATCAGATAATAAAACTTCATCTCCTTTATATTTTTTTGCTGCACTTTAGGTGGAGGATGATTAATTTTTTAATTATATATTTTTTAAAAAAAATCTTATATTTTTTTAGCTGCACTAGTTTCTTTTATGTTAGATAATTTAGTGTACCTATCTATCATTTGGGTAGTTTTATGACCACTTTGCGCCATGATTTCATGGGTTGGAACACCATTCATTCTAGCTTGTGTTATTGAGCCTATACGAAGACTATGACCTGAAATTTTATCACAATCTTCTAATCCTGCAGCAATAGCTCTTTTCTTCAATATCAAAACAAAACTAGCGTCATTTAGACTTACTTTTTGGTTTTTCTGGTTCATTGTGTACTTCTCAATGTTGTTTGATTTATTTATTTTATAGAATAGGGGACCGTTATTAATTCTAGCTATTGCAAGCCAATTATTTAGAGATTTTACAGGGCAATATTCGTTATTTGTTGATGGTAAGAAGATCATACGACCTTCTCCAGTTTGGTCTGTTTTTGAGAAAGGAATAAGAACTTGAATCCCATCATTGCTAAAGTGTAAATGCTCATATTTCATCCCTAAAAGCTCTGATCGACGACAAAAACTATAAAAACCTATTAAAATCAATGCTTTATCTCTAATATTTCGAAAATCATCCGAATTGTTTGGTATAGAATCTATGATTTTTACTATATCAGACTTTAAAATTTCTTTTGCTTGACCTGATTTTAAGTTTTTTTCATCTCTTACTATGGCGCTGATAGTTTCAGCAATATTTGGGTTTTTTCTATCAAATTGAAAATTATTTAGTCGATATTTGTATGTAATAGATGCCAAAATTCTTTGAATTGTTGACGATTTATAAGCAGAAGAGGTGTAGGGGTTGTTATTCACTTTCTCTCTACCAGGAATATTACTTGACCCTTTGAGTATTTTAGCTTCTGGATCCTCATGTAGCCAATCCATATAATTAGCTGTTAATGCATAGGCGGAATCTAGATCATCAACATCAAGAGGATTGCAGTGATATTTGTTTTTACAGTAGTCTATGAACTTAAGCCAGTCACCTTCATATTTGTCCTGAGTGTTCTTTGACTTAGACTTTTTCTTAAGTTTTGTAACATTCTCATTTATTGTTATTTTTACCATCTTTATATATTACGATAATTACAGTTATCGTACCATATAGTCAATATATTAATATTAGTGATATATATCAGTATATTGTATATGTAATTTAATAAATATTATTAATAAGAAAACTACATATTGATTTTCACGTGTAATAAAATACTGTATATAGTGTATCTATATGGAACATTTTCCGCACATATCTGCCAATTCAGAGATTTTTGTATTAACAGGTGCTGGTATAAGTAAAGAGTCTGGACTTGATACCTTTAGAGACAACGATGGATTATGGAATAATCACCGTGTTGAGGATGTTGCCACACATGAGGCATTTACTAGAAACCCTTCCCTAGTCTATGATTTTTACAATAATAGACGTAGAGATTTAAATAACGGTACAAAACCTAATAAAGCACATTTTGAGCTTGTAGAGTTAGAAAAAACACTAAAAATCAATATTATAACACAGAATATTGATAATTTACATGAAATAGCAGGAAATTCATCAATTATTTACATGCATGGAGAGCTAAATAAGGTACGTTGTATCATAAATAATACTCATATCCACTACTGGACCAATGATTTGGATGAAACTGATAAATGTCCTGATTGTGGTTCTCAAATGCGCCCTCATATCTGTTGGTTTGGAGAAATGCCCTTTCGAATGGATGAAATTAATCAAAAAGCACAGCAGTCCGCTCTCTTCATTTCCATTGGAACCTCGGGGGAAGTTTACCCGGCTGCCGGTTTTGTCTCCATGTTCAAAGAAATGAAAAAACCAACTGTCGAATTGAATTTAGACCCTTCTCGCAACATAGATCAGTTTGATTTTGCCATTCACAAGCCTGCAACAGTTGCTGTTGAGGAATTTAAAAATATTCTATTAAAAAGTATAAAATAACGAAATCTTTTCATTGAAATAATATCAAATTTGTAAACCTGTAATAATCGCAATAATATTTATCAAAAAACTTGAAACAGATTGGATAAACCAATGAATTGGTTCAAGAGGTATTCCTATTTTTTGTCCTATTAGTGGAAGAATAAATAATGCTGCTATAATAATAAAAAATCCGTACCTCTCCAGTTTTGAAAGTTGATAAGCAAAATACTTTGGAAGAAGTCCTACTGCTACTCTTCCACCATCCAAAGGGGGTATAGGAATCATGTTAAAAACAGCTAGAATAATATTTATTAAAAAAAAGTTGGTAAAGGTGTGTACCAACCAGGCATTATTCAATAATCCAAAATTATACATTGTAGATAATATAGACGCTGAAACCAAGGCAAGAATTATATTTGTTACTGGGCCCGCTATAGCAACAAAAACCATATCACGAAGGGGATTTTTTAGTTGATGAAATTTTACAGGTATTGGCTTTGCCCAACCAAATATGAAAGGGCTTTTAATAACAATAAGAAGTATAGGAAGGATGATCGTACCAAATCTATCAATATGTTTGAAGGGATTTAGGGTAACACGTCCGAGTTTTTTTGCCGTATCATCTCCTAAGAGATTTGCTACATAACCATGAGCAGCCTCATGCATTGAGATTGAAATTAAAACAGGTATTATCCAAGTTGAGGAGATATAGAAAAACTGTTCCATAAAACTAACTATACCATCATTCCCCCAAAGGTTAAGGGGGTTATTTTTAGGTTAACACATGGGTTTATTGAGAGGAGTTCCTATGTTTATACTCCTTACTACTTTACTAATAGTTATTAAGATTATAAGTATCAGGAGTAACAATAATGAATTTTAGAAATGAATACATTTGAAGATAGAACAAAAGGTTTTGAAGCCAAATTTAAACAAGATGCTGATTTACAATTCAAATTATCCGCAAAAAGAAATAAACTTATTGGTGAGTGGGCAAGTCAAGTATTACAAAAAGAAAATAAAGAAGAATATGTTAAAGAAGTAAGACAGTCAGCTTTAGAAAAAGCAGGAGATGAGGATATCATAGAGAAACTTATGAAAGATTTTGCTTCTAATAATCAAGAATTATCTCGTGAAGAATTGCTTAAAAAATTTAGTGAATGTGAAAACAAAGCCAGAGAAGAATTAATGGAGCAAAATTCATAAGAGTAATAGTATAGATTTATTTTTCTTCTTTTGAATACATTATCTTAATTAATTATTTTTTCTTCTATTATTATCTCTGCACAATCTTCATCAGTTCCACAGTTTTCCTCACTTGTCACAACAGAAGAGCCAGTTAGAATTTTTATTATTTTTTTGAATTGGTATGATAAAATCATATATTTAAATTATTTATTCGTTCATCATCTAATTTAATGTAATAATATATTTTTATGGTAATCTTTAATTAAAATAAAATCTACTGTATGAGCTCTCGTATAGACCATATTGTTATTGGTGCTGCCAATCTTATTTCAGGAACAAAGATTTTAGAAACTAAACTTAGCACTAAATTTTCTTCCGGTGGAGAGCATCAGATTATGGGAACACATAATAACCTGTTAAAATTGCAATCAGATATTTATCTTGAGGTCATTGCCAATAATCCGAATGTTGACAAACCAACTCATCAAAGATGGTTCTCATTAGATGAACCTAGAACAAAAGAAAAAATTAAGTTCTCTCCAAGAGTCTTATGTTGGGTACTTGAAGTTGATAATATTGAAAACACTGTAAAAAAATGTGGGTACAATCCAGGTGAGATACTACAAATATCACGTGGTGAATTAACTTGGAAAATAACAGTACCATCTAATGGAATGCTAATAGACAATGGTGTTTTGCCAGCTTTAATAGAGTGGTCAAGTGGTAAACATCCTTCAAAAAAACTTATTGATAACAATATATCAATCAATACCATCTCGCTCTTTCATCCAGAGACTTCTAAAATTAAATATATTATGTCTAATCTAATTGAGTCAGATTTAATACGTGTGCTAGAAGGTGTTCCAAAAATAGAATTAATTTTAACAACAGAAAATGGAGAAGTTCTGATTGATTAAAATATTGGTTGAAGAAATTTATATTGACAAGAAATTCACTAAGTGGGATTATTTTAAAAAGCTATCCACCCAAAATAAAGCATAATTAAAAAAACTATAGGAATAATCACTATACACCCCGCACATATTAAAAAAGTTTTCATAGTTATTATACTACTACATGAAATAACTTTATGTCCACATCGCATAATCTTTCTCCATCTTTTTTAGTTATAACAATAGATTCAGAAATTGATGCCCCAAGCTTGTCTAATCAAATTCCAGATTGGAAATGGAAACACATCCCCTCCTCTAATATAATTGTATCACCAACTCTTCGTATAAATAAAATTTTAACTGAGGACTTAGGTTTTTTATTTCTTCTCTCTTTTTTAATTTTTTATTTAACAAATTTTCCTAGGTATTTTTAATCTTTTAATATAATTATTATTATAGTTAAAAAAATCTGAATACATGACTTTAATTATTTTATAGTTCATATTTACAATTATAAATTTAATACTTTTTAGACTATATGTAAAATAAATGCAGATTAATCTGTATTTCTATTTAATTTTTTTTGATAGTTTTTATATATTTATAAAGTAGTTATTATTCATTTAAGGATAAATTCTCAAGAAAAATAATTATTTTTAATGTTAACAGTAAATAACCTAATGTAAAACAATATTTTTTTTGGATTTAAAATTAATATTAAAAAAATAAATTTATTCATTATAATTTGTTTTATTTTCTAATATTTTTTCAAATTAATTTTTTTGTAAAGGTTTTGTTTAAAATATTATTATTCATAGTATATATACAATTACTTGTAATTATTTTGACATCATAAGAAAAAATAGTTTAAAAACTCTTTTAAATACAATAAAACATTATTACTAACCGGTACAATTATGGACAAAAATAAAAGTAAATTAATTTATGACAAAAATAGAGAAAAAATACTCGTAGATGATGGTGTTCTAAGTAATAGTATGAATAACTTTAATAAAGAACATGTTTCTATTGATAAAATTATTGAGCAAAACAGTAAAAATAAATCCTGGTCACATACTCTAATTAATTCACCATCAAATAGTGCAACACTTATAGCCCAAATGCCGGGTGAAGGTAATCGAATGCATTTTCATCCAAACTGGGACGAATGGTGGTATATTATACAGGGTGAATGGGAGTGGAGTATTGAGGGTGAAAAAAAAATAATACAAAAAGGAGAAATAGTATTTATTGAAAGAAATAAAATTCACAAAATTACTGCTATAGGAAAAAATATGTCAATCAGGTTAGCTGTAAGTAGAGCTGATGTTGATCATGTTTATACAAGTGAAAATTATTAATTATTTATACAAGTAAACATTATAACTATTACATAATTTCTAATCAAATATTTCAGTATAAAATCTTGGTATAACTATAATCATCAAGATTTAGATGATTTTCTTATTATAATCTTCTTTATAAATATTAACACTATACAATTTTTACCCACTTAATTTTTAGTTTTAAAGTTAACACTTGGTTTATGAAGGGTTATATTAAGAAATTATGTCTAATAAATTTCAAAAAAATGTCTTAGGAGAAAAGCTTGAAGATTGTTCTCAAGAACCTTTAACAGGTTGGTATAGAGATGGTTGTTGCAATACTGATGCAGATGATGTCGGGTTGCATACAGTTTGTGCTAAAGTTAACATGGGTTTTTTGGAATTTCTTAAGGAGACTGGTAATGATTTGATTACACCTACCCCTGATTTTGGTTTTCCAGGTTTAAAAGATAATGATTCTTGGTGTATTTGTGCTTCTTCTTATGTTCAAGCAATAGAAGCGGGTATTGCTTGTCCTATATTCTTAAGAAAAACCAATGAAAGGACTTTAGATATAATACCCTTAGAAATACTTAAAAAATATGCAATTGACCTGAACTGAATAAAAAGTGAATTTACTTAATTATAGAGACAGGGACGAAATGGAGGATTTTAAATAATGAATATAATTATGAAAAAAGAACTTCGTCCCTGCTCCCTTAAATTTATTAAATAGTAAATTAGGCAAATTCGTGATTGAAATAAGGTTATATTAAGAATTTATTTTAATCATTTTAGGCGTTTTTTTTGAGAATAAAGAGTTAATAATAATAATAACAAACCAAAAATATAAATATATTCTTTAGAGGGGCGCTCTAAAGAACTAATTTCTATTTTAGTTATTTCGTCATAAAATTGGATTCCCTTTTTTTCACCAGCACCCATATATTTTAAATTAACAACATCATAATTATCTTTATCATTTGTTTCTAATTCTAATCCAGTAAGATTAAGAACAGAAGTTGAAAAATTTGGTTCAATTAAAAAAGCAAACATTTTGTAACGTTCTCCGTAATCAGTATAACGGATAACATGTAGCCGTATTTTACGTTTTTCATTATATAATATCTCTTCATTCAATTCTTGATTAAAGTTTGTATATTCAGGGTAAATTCTATTTAAAACAAAATCAGGTCTGAACATTGATACTGTAATAATTAATAGCAAAATAATTTCATACCAACGAAGTTTCGTTAACAACCAACCTTGTGCAGCAGATGTAAAAGAAAAAATTGCTATAAGTGATACAATGAAAATTAATAATCCATGCCATACACTCGTAACGCCAATTAGTAATAATTCTGGGTTAAAAATAAAGACTATTGGAAGAATAGCCGTGCGTATTTCATAGTAAAATGCCTGTACACCAGTTCTAATTGGATCTGCTCGTGATATTGCGGCAGCAGCATATGCCGCTAAACCTACAGGCGGTGTAACGTCAGCCATCAAACCAAAATAAAAAACATATAAATGAACTGCGATAAGAGGTAAAATGATGCCAGAAGCTCCCCCTATTTCCACGATAACATTTGCCATTAAGGCCGCAACCACAAGATAATTAGCTGTTGTTGGAAGGCCTAAACCTAAAATTAAGCACAGTATCATTACCATAAAGAGCAATATAATAATATTTCCTCCTGAAATTATTTCTACAACTTCAATCATTGCATTACTCAATCCTGTAGAACTAACAGCCCCTACTATTATCCCTGCCGTAGCAATAGCAATAGCCACATTAACCATATTCATCGCACCACGTATCATTCCACGAATTATATCTTTGAAACCTTCTGTAACTTGTTGAAACACATAGGTAATATTTATAATTTTTCTATAATCTATCTTTTGAATAATCATAATAGCCATCATAGCTAGAATACTATAAAAAACAGAGCTTCCAGCAGTCCATCTCTTAATTATTAAAAGATATATAAGTAAACCAATTGGAATTAAAAAATGTAAACCGGAACGAAATGTTTTACCCAATTCTGGAATATCTTGTTTGTTCATCCCCTTAAGTCCTAATTTAGAGGCCTCTAAATCAGAGATCCAAAATAAGGATAAATACACTATTACAGCTGGAATGAAGGCGTGTTTAATGACTTCAAAATACGTAATCCCTAGCATCTCTGCTATGATAAATGCAGCAGCTCCCATTATTGGGGGCATAATTTGACCATTAACAGATGCAGCAACCTCTATTGCTCCAGCTTTTACTGCGGGAAATCCTGTTTTCTTCATAATAGGTATAGTAAATGTTCCAGTAGTGACAACGTTAGCAATAGAAGAGCCAGAAATCATTCCTGTTAATCCAGAAGCCATAATAGAAGCTTTAGCTGGTCCTCCTCTAAATTTTCCAACAAGAGCGATAGCTAAATCTAAAAAATATTTTCCCCCTCCTGCAAAATCTAACATGGATCCAAAAAGAACAAATAAAAAAACAAAACTTACAGATACGGATATAGGTATGCCAAAAATAGCTTCACCTCCGAACCAATGATATCCAACTAAGCGTGTAAGTGATAATCCTTGGTGAGAAATCATCAAAGGCATACTTTGGCCAAAAATTGAATAAATTAAAAAAATGGAGGCTACAATAACAAGGGGTATGCCAATTGCACGGCGTGTTGCTTCTAGTAATAAAAGTATACCAATTCCACCTATGATTAATTCAGTCGGTAAAACAAATTTATTACCAAATAAAGAAATTGGATGTTTTAATAAAACTCCATTTCTATCTACCAATGCTTCATAATTGTAGAATAGATAAAAAGTAACAAAAAAAGCAACAATTGATAATAAAAAATTTAATATATTAATTTTCTTAGATCGATTTTTTTTATTAAAAGGAAATAATAGGAAAACTAAAAAAAGACCGAATCCTAAATGTATTGCACGTGCTGGTACATCAATAAATACACCAAAACCTAAGATAAAAGGCAAAGGTGAGGCATACCATAATTGAAAAAGAGACCAGATAAAAGCAACAAAAGCTACTAGTTTAAGTTGCCATCCAAATAGTACTCTCGCTCTCCCTTCAGATTCTTCAACTATATTATCTGTATTATTGATTTTCATTTTATACAAAAAAAAGCCCGCCCTTAAAAAATAAGATGCGGGCTTTTAAAGTCAAAATTAATTACATCCAACCTTGTTCTTTATAGTATTTCACTGCACCATCATGTAATGGAGCTGAAAGACCATTAGAGATCATTTGTTTTGGATCTAAATTTTTAAAAGCTGGGTGAAGTTTTCTAAAATCATCCAGATTTTCAAATACCGCTCTTACAACTTCATAAACCACATCATTACTTACATCTGCACTTGAAACAAAAGTTGCCATCACACCAAAAGTAACAACATCACTTGTTTGTGAAGAATAAAATACACCTGCAGGAATAGTAGCAAAAGCATAGAAAGGATTGTTTCGAACAAGCATCTTCTCAAAAGAAGAGTTAAGGTTTACAAAATGTGCTCCACAACCATCTATTGCTTGACCTATAGCACCATTTGGAACTCCAACAGTGTAACCTATTGCATCGACTTTACCATCACATAAAGCTCCAACTTGCTCTGAAGAAGTTAATTCAGTTGCTTGCTTAAAATCATCAACACTTGTGCCATGTTTATCCATAAGAACTTCCATTGTTCCACGTTGACCAGAACCAGGATTCCCTATGTTAACAATTTTGCCATTTAAATCTGACCATGAATTAATACCAGTACCTTTACCGGCAATTAATTGGAATGGTTCTGGATGAACAGAAAAAACTGCTCGAAGATTTGAAAATTGATTACCTTCCCATTTAGATGATCCATTAACAGCATGATATTGCCAATCTGATTGTGCTACACCAAATTGTAATTCACCTTCTTTGATCTGCCCAATATTATAGTTAGATCCACCTGTAGAAGGTGCTGCACATCTAATACCGTGCTTTCTTCCTGTTTTACGTCCTTCAGCTGCTTCTTTGTGTACCATTCGGCAAACAGAATTTCCAACAACAAAATAGACTCCAGTTGGCCCACCTGTACCAATTGAAATAAATTCAGCAGCTTTAACAATTGTTGTAGGAATAATAAAACTAAAAATTAAGCTAGAAGAAGTAACTAAACTTAGTATAAATTTTCTCATAAAACCTCCTATATTAATATTAAAAAAATAGTGATAAATTTAACATTATTGAATTAAATGTCTATTTAATTAAAATATAGTTTTTAGAAAAATGGTAAAAATTAAAAAAAATATAGTTGACATAAAAACATCAGCAACCCTTGCAATTAATGAATTATCACAACATCTAGAAAAAAAAGGTCAGGAAATTTTTAAATTTGGCTTGGGACAATCACCTTTTCCTGTACCACAAATTATTGTTGAAGAACTAAAAAAATATTCACAAGAAAAAAACTATATGAATGTATCTGGGTTAATAGAGTTACGAGAGCTTGTTGCAAAATACCATTCAGTGAAAAATAAAAATAATTATACTGCTGATGATGTAATTATTGGTCCAGGATCAAAAGAATTAATTTTTCAAACACAATTAGTACTTGATTGTGAAGTTTTATTACCCAATCCTAGCTGGGTATCTTATGAACCACAAGCTCAAATATTAAACAAAAAAATTCATTGGATAAAAACAAATACAACTTCTAACTGGCATATTACTCCAAAAGAATTAAATAATGTTTGTAAAAATTTACAACAAAAAGAGAAATTATTGATTTTAAATTCACCTAATAATCCCACTGGCACGACACATAATGATCTTGAAGAATTATCAACTATAATAAATAACAGTAATATAATAGTTTTATCAGATGAAATTTACGCTGAATTAGATTTTTCAGGAATTTACAAATCTATATCACATTATTGTCCTGAAAAAACGATTATAACTAGTGGGCTAAGCAAATGGTGTGGAGCTGGAGGGTGGAGAATCGGTACTATCATTTTTCCTCAAGAGTTAAAATATATTAAAAATATGTTAAGGGTCATTGCTAGTGAAACATTTACATCTGTAAGTACTCCAATCCAATATGCTGCAATAAAGGCATATTCTGATGATCATACTCAATATTTAATTAAATCTAGAATGATTTTAGAGACTATTGCAAAATATATTCATAAAGAATTTACTGAAGTAGGTATAAAATGTCAAAAACCTCAGGGAGGCTTTTATATGATTTGTGATTTTTCTGATATTATTAAACAATCAAATGAAATTTCTGATGGAAAGAGTTTATGCAATAAAGTTTTAAATGAAGTTGGTTTCGCAATGTTGCCAGGATCTGATTTTGGCATACAAAATGAACTATTAATATCTCGTATTGCTTTTGTTGACTTTGATGGTGAACAAGCATTAAACATTATAAAAAACAATAATAAAATCCCAGATGATTTTTTACAAATTGCATGTCCAAAAATTATAAAAGGTGTACAAAAATTAAAAAATTGGATTAAAATTAATTATCAGTAGTTGCATTTAAATAGCTAAGCATATTTATACAAAACAAGAAACAACCCCACAAATGAAATTAAGATGATATCAAAGATCATTAATAAAAGAATAATGTTAAAAATGGGCAAATTTGTGATTACTTTGTGTTAATATTAAGAAAAAAACTTTTTATTTATCAAATAAACTGCTAAAAATTTTCTACCCAAGGTCGTAACTCTATTTCCCATGACCAGGCACTTCTGTGCCGATAATAAAATTCTAAATAAGATTTAGCTATTTCATCTGGATCTAGTAAATTGTCATCTTCCATATATTTTTTGTATTTTTCAGATCTAATACCACCATCAATTATAAAATGACCGATGTGAATATTTTTAGGATGTAGTTCTCTTGCTAAAGATTGCGCTAAACCACGAAGGCCAAATTTTCCCATGGCAAAAACAGATGAATTAGCAAAACCTTTGACGCTAGCAGATGCACCTGTAAAAAATATACTTCCGCTTCCTCGAGTAAGCATTCTTTTAACAGCCTCTCTTGCTACCAAGAAAGCTCCAAAACAAGTTATATTAATTGCTTTTTGAATTTCTACAGGATCTAATTCTATGATACTTCCCTTTATTCTATAAGAAGGATTATAAATAACCAAATTAGGCACACCAATTAATTTATCTGTTGATTGAAAAAGTTTTTTGACTTCTGTAATTTTGCTTGCATCACATTTAACAGTTTCTGCATTTATATCTTTTGCTAAATTTTTTAATTTCTTGATATTTCTTGCAACTAAAACAACCTTCATTCCTTTTTTGGTGAATAAACGAGCCAATGAAGCACTTAATCCAAGTCCAGAACCTACTATTAATACTGTTTCATTCATAAAGCTTAAAAAAAAATTTAATATATTATATAATTTAATATTATATCTCTTGGTATGTAGAAAAGAAACATAAACTCCAGTAGTTCTTACTTTTCTATCATTTTTATAATTATAATCATAAGCTCCTATTAAAAAGTTAAATTTTCAACAATTTTATCTAAAAGACTTATTATGGAGATTTATACTTTCGATTTCTTAATAATATTGAGACTAAAGCTTTAATTATATGTATTTTTGTATTAACTTTTATTAGATATTAAATTTCAGGAGGAATTAATGAAAAAAATTTCAACGTTTATTTTTGCAATCATTCTAGGATGTTTTTTTTCTAGTTATGTGTATGCTGCAAAATTATATCATCCGGATACAGGAGAAAAACTATCTGCTGATCAAACATTTACATATTGGGCTTTAGATGAACATAGTTCAATTGATCCTCAAATAGTTGAAGATGTCTCAGGATCTGATATTATTCGTGATCTTTTTGAAGGTCTACTTAATCAAGATGCAGATGGAAATCTAGTACCTGGTGTAGCAGAAAATTGGTCTGCTAATGACACAAAAGATATATACACTTTCAATTTAAGAAAGAATGCAAAATGGTCAAATGGCGATACTGTTACGGCTCATGATTTTGTATATGCATGGCAAAGAGCTGTAGATCCAGCAACTGCCTCTCCATATTCTTGGTTTATGGATATTATGTCTATAAAAAATGGAGGTGCTGCAATAAATGGCGATGTTCAACCTTCAGAATTGGGAGTTAAAGCTATTGATGATTTTACTTTTCAAGTAGAACTTACAGCTTCACTACCTTATTTTGCAGCAATGACAACACATGCAACAACTTTTCCTACACATCAAGCTACTATAGAAAAATATGGTGCTGATTGGACAAAACCAGGCAACATGGTTTCTAATGGGGCTTATGTTCTTACAGAGCATGTTATTAATGAGCGTCTAGTTAGAGAAAGGAATTCGAAATATTGGAACAACGAAAATACAATTTTGGAAAAAATTGTAGCTCTTGTAATTCCAGATGAGAATCAAGGACTAGCAAGATATCAAGCAGGTGAACTTGATAAGGGCCCAGTCCCTTCAGGTCAGTTTAAAAAATTAAAAGCTGAATTTCCTGATGAGGCAACTTCATTTCCACGACTGTGTAACTATTATTATACATTCAATTTAAGTGATAGTGGTATTGCTGCTTTTCAAGATGTTCGTGTTAGACATGCCATGTCTTATGCAATAGATAGAAATATTATCACAGAGGATATTCTACAAGCTGGTCAAATACCTGCATATACTTTTACGCCTGGTGCTACTGCTGGATTTGACGTACCTAGCGTTGCCTTCTCTCAAATGACGCAATCTGAAAGAGATGCAAAAGCTGTAGAATTGATGGAAGCAGCAGGTTATGGAACAAATAATCCTTTATCTTTTACTATGATCTACAATACTTCTGAAGGACATAAAAAAATTGCAACCGTTATGGCACAAATGTGGAAACAAAAACTTGGCATTAATGCCACTATGGAAAATATGGAATGGAAAACTTTTCTTGATATACGTAGTAAACAAGATTTTGAAATTGCACGAGGTGCATGGTGTGGAGATTATAATGAAGCATCGACTTTTCTTGATTTATTAACAACCCCTTCTGGTTACAATGATGGAAAATACAGTAATGCAGAAGTAGATAGTTTGATGACTGAGGCAAAAACTTTATCTGATGCAAGTGCAAACTATACTAAAATTGAGCAAATTCTTTCAGAGGATATGCCTGTTATACCTCTTTATCATTATGCTGGTGTTTTCATGTTGAATACACAACTTAAAGGATGGCCATATGATAATGTAGAACAAAATTGGTATAGTAGAAATCTTTATAAAGTAGAAAACTAATAAAATTTTGTTAAATAAAAGAAAAAGCACCGTTACATCCGGTGCTTTTTTTAATTATAGTAAAAATTACTTTTCTTAAAATGTTCAAATTTATATTAAAAAGAATTAGTATAGCTATTCCAACGATACTTATTCTTATTGTCTTTTCTTTCTTATTAATGCATAGCGCACCAGGAGGTCCGTTTACATCTGAAAGACCTTTGCCTGATGAAGTTTTAAAAAATATTAATGCAAAATATGGCCTTGATAAACCAATGTATGTACAAATGTTTAATTATGTTTGGGGAATTGTAACTAATTTTGATTTTGGACCATCATTTCGTTACAAAGATAGATCAGTCAATGACATAATTGCACAGGGTTTTCCCGTTACACTAAAATACGGAAGCTGGGCATTTATATTTGCTGTAAGTTTTGGTATTAGTCTTGGAATAATTGCTGCTATTCGTCAAAATACAATTATAGATTATATTGCTGTAGGTTTTTCTATTTCTGCGCAAGTACTTCCAAATTTTGTTATGGCTCCTATTCTTGTTTTAATATTTACACTATATTTAGGTTGGCTGCCTGGAGGTGGATGGGAGGGTGGACAAATTCAATTTGTTATAATGCCCGTTATTGCTCTATCAACTAGTTATATGGCCAGTATTGCACGATTAACTCGATCATCAATGCTAGAAGTTTTAAATTCAAATTTTATTCGTACTGCCAAGGCAAAAGGTTTATCAAAAATTAAGATTATTTTGTTTCATGCTTTAAAACCAACATTACTTCCAGTTATTTCATATTTGGGTCCTGCATTTGTCGGAATGATAACAGGTTCTGTTGTTATTGATATGTATTTTAGTACCGGCGGTATTGGATTACATTTTGTCAGAGGGGCACTTAATCGTGATTATTCAACTATTATGGGTATCACAATTTTAATAGGATGTCTTACAGTAACATTCAATTTATTAGTTGATATATTATATGCGTGGGTTGATCCCAAAATCAGATATTAAAATGATAATTTTAAAAAACAATATTGAAAAACTTTCAAAAAATTTATCGGAATTAAATGAAGTTAAAGGACGTTCATTGTGGCATGATGCACGTGTACGCTTTTTTAAAAATAAGGCAGCAGTAATAAGTGTAATATTATTATCGGCTATATTAATTTTCTCTTTTATTGGTCCAATTTTTTCTCAATGGACTAATGAAGAAATAGACTGGGGGGTTCTTGGTGATATTTCAACATTAGGATATCCCTCAATAGATAGTGGTCATTATTTTGGAACTGATGAACTTGGTCGCGACTTATATTCTCGCGTCATTCAAGGCACAAAAATTTCCCTCATGGTTGGTTTCGTTGGAGCATTAATTGCTGTATTCGTTGGAACACTTTACGGATCAATTGCCGGATATTTTGGTGGACGTATTGATAGCATAATGATGCGTTTAGTTGATATTTTAATGTCTATTCCCTACATGTTTGTACTTATTTTATTGCTTGTAATATTTGGGCGTTCTATTTTTATGTTATTTATTGGTATAGGTTTGATATCTTGGTTAGACATGGCTAGAATTGTAAGAGGTCAAACACTTTCAATTAGAAAAAAAGAATTTATTGAAGCCGCTATAGCCACTGGGGTTGGAAATTTTACAATCATAATTCGACATATTATTCCTAACTTACTTGGAGTAGTTGCTGTGTACGCAACTTTATTAGTTCCAGGTATGATTTTAGCAGAGTCTTTTATTTCTTTTTTAGGTTTAGGTGTGCAGGAACCTAATACTTCATGGGGAGCTTTAATAAGCGAAGGGGCTGGAACAATGAGATACGGAACTATATGGCAATTACTTTTTCCATTATTTTTCTTTGTTGTTTCGTTATTTTCATTTTATTTTATTGGTGACGGATTGCGTGATGCATTAGATCCGAAAGATATATAAATGCATTTACTTGAAATAAATAATTTAAATATTTCTTTTGATACTCCTGAAGGAAAAGTAAGAGCAGTTAATGAAGTTAATTTTAATCTTCAAAATAATGATAGCTTAGCAATTGTAGGAGAATCCGGATCTGGAAAAACACAATTGGTTTTTTCAATTTTAGGTTTATTAGCAAAAAATGCAGCCGTAACAGGAAGTATAAAATATCAGTCTCAAGAAATTCTTAATTTACCAGAAGAAAAATTAAATAATATTCGCTCAAAAAAAATTTCAATTATATTTCAAGATCCTATGACTTCACTTAATCCATATATGTGCATACGAGATCAATTGAATGAAGTATTAATTCATCATAAGGGATTAAGTAAACATGAGGCGACAAATGAATCTATACGTATGTTAGATGCTGTTAAAATTGTAGATGCAAAAAATAGAATTAATATGTTTCCTCATGAATTTTCAGGTGGCATGCGACAACGTGTAATGATAGCAATGGCTTTACTATGTAATCCAAATATCATAATTGCTGATGAGCCTACTACATCTCTTGACGTTACAGTTGAAGCACAAATTTTGGAATTATTTAAAACAATACAAAAAGAATTTAATACTTCTTTAATTCTAATAACTCATAATATGGGGATAATATCTGATACCTGTAAAAAAACTCTTGTAATGTATGGTGGTAGAATTATGGAGTATGGCTTTACAAAAGATATTTTTTTGAATCCTACACATCCATATACTATGGGTTTGTTAGAAACAATGCCAAGCATAGACAAAGAATATAAGATACTAAAAACAATTCCCGGCAATCCACCGAATGCTCTAGAAATTCCTCTCGGTTGTCCTTTTTCAGATAGGTGTTCTCATAAAATAGATATATGTTTATCCGCTGTACCCCCTGTAGAAACGATTGATACTACAAAACAAAATCGTATGTGCCACATACCATATCAAGATCTTTTGTCATGATCAAATCTAAAACAATTTTATCAGTTGAAAATATTAAAGTTCAATATGAAACTAATAATCAGTTTATTTTTCCATGGCAAAAAAGAAATATTATAAAAGCTGTTGATGGTGTCAGTTTTGATCTTAAAGAAGGTGAAACTTTAGGAATTGTTGGCGAAACAGGTTGTGGAAAATCCACATTAGCTAGAGCAATAATCAAAATGGTCCCTACTTGTTCTGGAAAAATTATTTGGATGGGTGAAAATCTTCTTACTTTTAATAAAAATAAAATGAAAAAAATACGAAAAGAGATACAAATGATATTTCAAGATCCACTTGCATCACTTAATCCAAGAATGAATATAGGAGAAATAATTTCAGAACCAATTAAAACACATTTTCCAGAAATTTCTAAAATAGAATTAAAAAATATTGTTAAAGAAATGATGTTAAAAGTTGGATTACTTCCAAATTTGATTAATCGTTATCCTCATGAATTTTCAGGAGGTCAATGTCAAAGAATTGGTATTGCACGTGCATTAATATTACAACCAAAATTAATTATATGCGATGAACCTGTGTCATCACTTGATGTCTCAATTCAGGCACAAGTAATAAATTTACTAAAATCCATTCAAAAAAACCTAAATTTATCGTTAATATTTATCACACATGATCTCAGTATAGCAAAGCACGTAAGTGATAAAATTATAGTTTTGTACTTTGGAAAAGCAGTTGAAATGAATTTAAGCAAAGAATTATTTTCAAATCCTCAAAATTCTTATACAAAAAAACTTATTTCTTCTATACCAAGTTTTAGAAATAGTTTTTTAACTAATAATTATTAAAAAAAAACAATTGCTTATCTTTTTTACGAAATCCATTAATAAGATTTTTTCCTTCATTTGATAGTAACCAACCAACATAAATTTTAGCTTCTCTAATATTAAGATTATTATTTAATAGAGGATTGACAATAATAATTCCATATTGATTAATTAAAGGAGGCAAATTTTCACAAATAACCTTTAAATTATTCTTTCTATTAAATGAAATCCAAGTTCCACGATCACTAAGAGTATATGCTTTCTTATTATTGGCCATTAAAAGTACGCTACCCATGCCTTGACCAATATTCAAATACCAAGATTTAAATCTATCTGGAAACAAATTATTTGTATTCCATAATTCTAATTCTTTTTTATGAGTTCCACTATCATCTCCTCTAGAAATAAAAGTTAATCTATTCTCATAAATATATTTTAATTTAGATTTTATTGATTGACATCCAAACATATCATCATTTGGACCGACTATTACATAATCATTGTACATTAAGTTGTAACGTATAAGTCCATAGCCTTTTTCCATAAAATTAATTTCTGAAGGTGTATGATGAACTAAAACAATTTCAACATTACCATCTTGTGCCGCCCTTAAAGCTTGTCCTGTACCTAAGGCTAATACCTGAATAGTAATATTGTATTTTTCGCTAAATATTTCATTTAGATAAGGTAATAATCCAGAATCATACGTAGAAGTTGTACTGGCCAAGAAAATTTTCTTTTCTTTTGCAAATAATGAAAAGTTAATAAATAAAAAAATTAGACTACAGGATATAAATAAAAATATTATTTTTAGCATGAAATTTTTTTTATTTTAAAAAAATAATTTAAGTAACATAAAAATATTTATAAAAAACAAAAAATAATTAAAGAATTTTATTAACAAAGATATCAACTAAAGATACTAGAATTATATGATGTGTCATTTCAATAAAGTTATATTCTTCAGAATTAACATGGAAGTTTACTTTTCCACATTTAGTTAAAGAGTTATCTTTATTAAAACCGCTAAGAGTTATCAAATCAATGTTATTATTCTGACAATATTTAGCAGCATTGATGATATTTTTTGAAGTTCCACTACTGCTAATAAGAATTAATAAATCATCCTTATTACAGTAAGCTTTTATTGCTTCAGTTACCCAATTTTCATAACCATAATCATTAGAAAAACATGTTATCAAATTAGCATTATTAAAAGTTGAAGAAGGTACTCTAGCTACTTTTGCAAAATCAACACTAGTATGACTAGCAATAGAAGCACTACCCCCATTACCCACAATATAAATTTTTTTATTATTCTTTTGGACTTTTTGGATCAATTCTACAGATGCATTGATTGATTCTGTATCAACTTCTTTTAATAAATTAAAAATAGAATCCGTGTATTCTTTAAAAAAATTTTTGTAATCCATGATATTTTTATAGCATCTTTATGAAAAAGATAAATGTTTAAGATATAAATTATCTTTTTTATTTACTGTAAGAATTACTTTATAAAATTTTGTATCTAATGTTAATACTATACTTACATATTAAGCTTATTTATTGTCTTTTACTTCAATCCTTATATTTTATTAAGTTTATTAAAAATTAATGACATGCAATATTATATTTTTTTAATCTCCAATAATTATATGGCCAAGGAGTTACAAAACCTACAAATAACATAATAGGAATTATCCACCAAACAATTTGAGCCTCGCCCATAATTATCCAGTCAACTACATTCATAGAAATTTCCATACTAATCATAGAAATAAAACTCATACCAATAGCAGTTTGAACTGCTTTCTTTAAAGACATTTGTGACAATAAAATACTTGTTTCAAGTATAATACTTGTAATGATCCCATTAATAATAGCTAAAATCATAATAGAAACCGTTGAAATAGATATACTTGAAAACTGAAAAAAAAGAATGGTTCCAAAATCACCTATGCTACAACCTATCAAACACCACAAAGTATTAAGGGCACTTTTCCTCCATGTATTAATGCATTTCCAATGAAATATCTGAGTTTTATTTATAATTTTGGAATCTAATGTATTCATTTAAATTAGTAATACTAATATTTAATATATTATATTAAATTAGGCTAATCATTACATATTTATTAATTATTAATGTTAATTAATTACTTTATTAAATTATAGTAAAACAAAATGTTTATTTTAGAAGGAATATTCGCTGGTTTTATCGCAACTCTCCTATTTGATCTTTATCAATTTTCTTTGTCATATGCTTACAATATTAATAAATCTAGATGGGATTTGGTAGGTAGATATTTCTTAGGAGTATCAAGGGGAGTATATTTACAAGAAAATATAGAAAATGAATCTAGTGAAAAAAATGAATTAACAGTAGGATACTTCATTCACTATATAATTGGAATTATCTATGGAATTATTTATGCGTCCTTAAACACATTATTTTATGATAATCCTTCGATAGCGCTAGCTTTATTTATCGGTTTTTTAACTGTTTTAGGTTCTTGGTGCTTTATGATGCCATTTGTTTTCAATATTGGATTTTTTGCTACAAAAAAAGATGAGCAAAAACAAATAATGGTTCAAAATTTATTGGCACACTTTATTTTTGGAACAGGATTATTTATAGGATTACAGATTTTGCAATAAATATTATTTTTTTTCTATTAAATCTATTTTTGAAGCAAGAATAAAATCACTTATTGATAAACCTTTTATAGCGTGTGTATGTATCATTATTAGACAATATCCAAATCCAAGTGAGATATCCGGATGATGATTTTCTTCTTCTGCAATTTTTCCAACAAAATTTGTAAATTCAAGCGCCTTTTTAAAAGTACTAAATTTAAATTTCTTATATATCATTTCATTTTCTTTATTAACTTCCCAATTTTGTAATTTATTTAAATTTTCAGTTATTACTTCTCTATCAAGTTTAGGAGTTTTTCCATTACAAGCTTCACATTTTAGTTCAGATAATAATTTATTCATTAATAAAATTTTGCACCAATCTGATTTAATTCCATAGAATAAAGAGAGCTTGTAGCAGTTACATATAATATATTTCCTTCTTTACCTCCAAATTCTAAATTTGAAACAAGTTCCGGTAATAAAAGTTGACCAATAATTTCTCCTTGAGGGTTGAAACATTTTATTCCCTTGCCTGCGCTAGTCCAAATATTTCCATCTTTATCACATCGAAAACCGTCAGAAAAGAAGGGTTTAAAGTCATATATTAATTCTTGATTTATTATTTTTTCATCTTCAGTTACGTCAAATACAAATAGAGATTTTACGCTTTTACCTGTATCTGCGATGTAAAGTTTTTTTTCATCATGAGAAAAAGCAATACCATTCGGTCGATCTAAATTTGTAGTCATAACGTCTAACTTGTTATTAAGAGGATTAAAGCAAAAAACATAACAACCATCATACTCTTGTTCACCAACATAGCCTTCATAATTAGATAATATTCCGTATGGAGGGTCAGTAAACCAAATAGTTCCATTTGATTTAACACATACATCATTTGGAGAATTAAATTTCTTATTTTTGAATCGATCAACAACTACAGATACTTTTATATTATCATCTGTTTTATAAATACATCTTCCTCCATGAGAACAAGAAATTAAATTTTCATCATTGTCAATTGTATTTCCGTTGCAAAAATTAGATGGATTACGAAATTCCATTACATTTCCGTTTTCTAATTTTAACATTCTATTATTAGGGTTGTCACTCCATACTAAAATATCTTTATGAGGAATATAACAAGGTCCTTCGGCCCATAATGTTTTATTATAAAGTTGTTTAAAATCTTTTGTCTTAAGATAGCTTTCAAAAAGAGTAGAGTTCTCAATAAAATCCATAACTGCATTTTTATATTTTTTAACAGTAGGGCTAAAATCTTTTTTATAATTCATATTTATCAAAATTTAACCTCTATTCCTTTTTTTCTTTGTTTTTTATCTTTCAATAAACTAGGAAATCCTGGGGTACGTAAATGGATATTACAAGATTCTTCTAATCTCTTCACTATACTAGTACTTAAAGCTCTATTTCCATATTTTTTTCTTCCATCTTCAAAAATTTTTAACAATAAAGGACTTATGTCAGTGGGGATATTTAATTTATTCGATAATTTATCAAATAAGCCCAAATCTTTACAAACTAAATCCATTGTAAATCCTACATCATATGAACCATTTAAAATAACTTGTGATTCCGTTTCATGAACAAAACTGTTTCCTGAACTTATTTTAATGCCGTGGTATGCTGTGGCTAAATCAAGACCATATTTTTTACAAACCATTAAAGCCTCACCTATTGCCAATAAATTAATAGAAGCTAAATAATTTGTAACAATTTTTAAAGTAGACGCATTACCTAGCTTACCACAATATAAAATTTCATAACCTATTTCTGATAATATTGGAAAAGCTCTATTAAAATTTTCTCTTTTTCCTGCTGCTAAAATAGATATATTGCCAGTTGTTGCGCGATGTTGTCCACCTGTGACTGGAGCTTCTAATACATTTGCTTTTTTTTCTTCAATTAAATTAGATAATCTAATCATTTCATTTTCATCGGTTGTACTCATCTCAATCCATAAATGATTTTCAGTAATATAATCCAATATACCACTACTCTCTTCGATAACCTGTGAAACAGCTTTAGGTGAAGGAAGACAAGTAATAATAATCGATGAATTTTTTACAATATGCTCAATATCATTTTGCCATATTGCACCTTTTTTAATTAACAAATTAGCAGTATTTTTATCAAGATCGTAAATATGCAAATTATAACTTGCTTCTAAAATACTGTTAGCTAACTCTGATCCTACATTACCTAGACCTATAAAACCTATATTGATATCTTTATACAATTGTTATTTTTTAAAAATTATTAACTCCTTTAATTAATATATTTAAATAAAATTGAACATTATTCAAATAAATAATCCTAATAATTTTTTTTAGACTTATAATCAGCCCTTAATGTTATAAAAAATATAATAAACAATAAAGGAATGCAAATAAGATTTATAATTTTCCAATTTGTTAAATAAAGAAGATAACCAGCAGACAAAGAACCTATAGCTTGAGTGGAAAAAACAATAAAATCGTTCAAACCTTGAGCTTTAAATTTTTCTTCAGATTTGTATGAAATTACCAATAAACTAGTACCAGAAACAAAAAGAAAATTCCATCCCACGCCAAGCAAAATTAAACCGAATATATAATGATACAAAGTTTGATTAATAAAATTAATAATAATACACAAAACAAGAATTAAAATACCAAAATACATAATTCGGCTATGACCAAATTTATTAATCAAATGACCAGTAAATAATGAAGGAAGAAACATTCCAAAAACATGTAGTTGAATAACTATGCCTGTTTTGTGAATACTAAAATTATCAATAATGTGCATACTGATTGGAGTAGCTGTCATTAAAAAAGACATTATTGCATAACCAATTCCAGCTCCTACAATAGCCTGTAAAAAACGAAGATTGATCAATAGTTCAATAATACTTCGTCTATCCAAAGATGATTGATTAATACTAGTTTTATTATTTTCGTAAAAAATTAAAAATACTATTGGAATAAAAGTTAGTATAGCTAAAGATAGATATGAAGCTACATATAATTTATCAGAAATTAATTCTTTAGTATATGTAGCTAGATTTAATCCAATTAATGCAGCAACTATACCCCCCAATAATATAATTGATATCGCTCTAGGAATTTGCTCCTTAAGAACACTTTCAGCTGCTGCAAAACGATATTGCGCTGCAAAAGCAACACCAAAACCAATTAATAAATGAGCTAAACAAAATATAAAAAAAATATTAAAATAAATTGCAAAAGAAGCTACTAATGAAGCAAAAGTACTTACAAGGGATGCGAGAATGAAACCAAATTTTCTACCTCTTTTACTCATTATGTAAGAAGCAATAATACTACTAATAGCAGTTCCAACAATTGTTAGAGCAGTTGGTAAGGTTGAAAAAGATTTAATTTCAATCATTTCATAAGCAATAACTCCACTAAGTAAAACTGTTATTGTGGGGGCTGTAAAAGAAAAAATTTGGCAAAATGTTAATATCACTAAATTTCGTGAAAACATTGAAGTCAAATATATTGTTGTTTATTATAAACAAGAGTTTTTTATTAAAGAAAAAAAAAATTAAATATGATCAAGTGGTAAAGAATAATTTTTTTTAATTTCTTTCAAAGAAAAACTAGAAGACATATTAGTACATTCAATTTCATTAATTAATAATTGTTGAAATTTATCATATTCTTCAATTGAAGTTGAGAGAATTTTAAGTTGGTAATCAGAATTAGAACCTGCCATTCTATGCACTTCTGTTATTTGATCATATTTTTTAATAACTTCAGTAAATTTCTTTAACCATTTTTCAGTATGGTTAGGAATTGATATAGAAAGAAAAACCGTTACTGATAAATTAATTTTACTGCTGTTTAAAACAGTAATCTTAGAGTGGATGATTTTATCTTCTTCCATTTTTTTTATTCTATTCCAACAAGGTGTAGTTGATAGTCCAACACGTTTCGATAATTCAGTTAAAGGAATTGTTGCATTTTGTTGTAATATTAAAAGTATTTTCTTATCCAAAATATCCATTCTTGTATTTTATCAAATAAAAGAAATTTATTCTATAAAATAATAAAAAAAATAAAAAATACAGAAAAACACTTAATAATTTCATTTAAACTTAGAAATAATTTCTTATTAGTGTATAATTAATAAATGTGAGAATGTATTATAAATTTTTCCTCTTAATACATAGATCATGATATCGCTATATTCTAAAAAAAAACAGGTAACTACCTGTTTTTTTTTCTATTAATTTCCTATTATTTTGTATTTATATGTATTAGATTTTGATCGTCAATGAGTTCTAGCCACGATTTTAAAAAAGATAAAAGAAATAATTCTATTAAAATTAATATTAACAATAAATATTATTCACGTAAGAAAGCAAAGGTTTCTGTTTTTGACTCTGGATTTTTATTAGGTGATGGTATTTGGACTGGAATTAGACTCCATAATTCAAAATTACTTTTTTTAAATCAACATATTATACGTTTATTTGATGATGCAAAATCAATTGGATTAAAAATTCATAAAACAAAAAAAGAAATTGAAAACATGATTTATAAGACAATATTAATAAATAAAATGATTTCCGACGTTCATGTTCGTGTTATCATTTCAAGAGGAATAAAATCTACTCCGTTTCAGGACCCATCGTTTACAATCTCAAATCCAACTATAGTAATTATTCCGGAATATAAGAAACCTGATAAAACACTTTACAAAAAAGGACTTGTTCTTAAAACTGTAAGTATTTTGCGTGGACATAAAAAAGTACAAGACCCTGTAATAAATTCCTTAAGTAAACTTAATTGTATTTTAGCATGTATTGAAGCAAAGAAAAAGAATGCGGATGAAGCTTTAATGTTTGATATTAATGGAAATATTGCAACGAATAATAGTACTCATTTCTTTTATGTTAAAAATAACACAGTTTTTACATCCATAGGTAAGTATTGTGTGAAGGGGATAACAAGACAAAATGTAATCAATTTATGTAAAAAAAATAATATAAAAATTATTCAAAAAAATTTTAAATTAAATGAAGTGCTTAAAGCTGATGAAGCTTTTATTACTGGTACTTTTGCTAATATTATACCTATAAGACAAATTAATACTAAAAAATTTAATATTATAAAATCAAATCTAGTATTTATGATTCGTAATTTATACATAGAAAAAATAAATCAATTAGCACCTTCGCTTTGATGAATATATATATGTGGTCAGGTCCACGTAACGTTAGTACGGCTTTAATGCGATCATTTGAAAATAGAGATGATACTTTTGTGTGGGATGAACCTTTATATTCATATTATCTTAAAGAAACTGGGAAAACCCACCCTATTGGGAAAGAAATTATTAATACATATTCCTTTGATTTAAATGAAATTATAAAAAATATTTCAAAAGATTATGGAACAAAAAAAATACACTATCAAAAACATATGGCTCATCATATTTTAGAAAAAACGCCAATTGATTGGATAAAATTTGGAATTAATTGTTTTTTAATAAGACATCCTAAAGAAGTAATTTCATCTTATATTAAAAAAAATAAATTAATTGAATCTTTTGATATTGGTTTTCCTAATCAGTTTAGAATTTTTAAAAGAGTTATAGATCTAAATCAAAATTTAATTGTTATAAATGCAAAAGATTTATTAAATAATCCTACAAATATTCTTCAAAAGTTATGTAATAAATTAAATATATCCTATGACAATAAAATGTTAAACTGGCCTAAAGGTCCGAGAGACTCCGATGGTATTTGGTCAAAATTTTGGTATGGTTCAGTAAATCAATCTTCTGGATTTGAAATACATAAAAATCAAGAATTTAAAATTCCTTCAAAATATACAGATATTTATAAAGAATGTTTAGAAATTTACTCAGAATTAAATTCATATAGTCTTAATAATGAAAATAAATAATTTATTAAAAGCTGCTAATATCCTTTTTAAGCATAAATTAAATTGCTCTGGTCTTAAAAGTCTGCCCAAGAATTGCATTCCTAAAAATACAACTGAAGCATATTGTATTCAAAATCTTTTAAAAAATAATTATCTCACATTGAAAGAAAATTTTTCGATTGGGAAAAAAGTTGGATGTACAAATAAGAAGGCACAAGAACAAATAAATGTAAATGAACCTTTTTATGGGAATCTTTTCTTTAAGTATTCATCTATAAGTGGTTGTAATTTATCTTCAAAGAATTTTTTTCAACCATATTTAGAGCCCGAAATAGCTTTTAAAATAAAAAATGATATTAATATTAATAAAGCCCCTTTTAATAATGTTGATTTTTATAATTTGATTGATAAAATTTTACCTTGTATTGAAATAGTAGATTTTAGATTTACAAAAAATCTTAAAAAAATTGGTATAAATAATCTTATTGCTACTAATGGTGCTTCAGATTATTGGATAAGAAGTGAAAAGTTTTACAATGCTAAAAAATATGATTTAAATGATCATGAAGTTAAGGTTTATATCAACAACAAATTAATTGAAATTGGTAATACTAAAAGTGTATTAAATAATCCTGTTAATTCTGCTCTTTGGATTATAAATAAGCTAGCCCTTAATGGTGAACCCCTACTAAAAGATCAATATATTTCTACAGGTACTTGTACAAAGGCAATTCCTATATATCCTGGAAATATTATAAAAGCAGATTTTGGGACATTAGGTAAAGTTGAAATTAACTATATTTGAACTATTTTTTTTAAAATAGTTTATAAAATTATATTAATGAAAAATTATATCTCAATCTCTAATTTAAGTAAAACATATGAAAATAATTTTAAAGCAATTAAAAATTTAAATCTTAATATAAAAAAAGGTGAGATCTTTGCTTTATTAGGCCCAAATGGAGCGGGTAAATCTACACTAATAAATATTATATGCGGAATAGTTAATTATTCATCAGGAACAGTATATGTCAATGGCTTTGATATAAAAAAAGATTATAAAAAAACACGTTCAATTATTGGGATCGTTCCTCAAGAATTAACTTTAGAAGCTTTTGAAAATGTTTTTGAGAATGTATCTTATAGTCGAGGATTGTATGGAAAAAAGCCTAATAATAAATATGTTGAAGAGTTACTTAAAGAATTGTCTCTATGGGATAAAAAAGAAAATAAATTGCGTGAATTATCTGGTGGGATGAAAAGAAGAGTATTAATTGCTAAAGCATTATCTCATGAACCTTCTATTCTGTTTCTTGATGAACCAACAGCTAGTGTCGATGTTGAGCTAAGAAAAGATATGTGGGAGGTTGTAAAACGATTAAAAGATAAAGGAGTAACGATAATTTTAACTACTCACTATATCGAAGAAGCTGAAGAAATTGCTGATAGAGTTGGTGTAATGAATCATGGTAAAATAATTCTTGTTGATCAAAAAGATGAATTAATCAAAAAAATGGGGCAAAAAAAATTAATTATTGATCTTCAAAATCCAATTAATTATTTGCCTAAAACTTTATCTAATTATCAATTAGAGCTTAGTAAAAATGGAGAAATAATTTCTTATTATTATGATACGAAGAATAAGAATACTGGAATCACATCTTTACTTCAAAGTATTAAAGAAGAAGGTATACTTTTAAGGGATATCAGTACTGAACAAACTTCTCTTGAAAGTATTTTCATTAATTTAGTGAAAGGGTCTAATAATGAACATACAAGCAGTTAAGGCAATATATTTTCATGAAATGGTTAGAATGCGAAGAACTTTGTTTCAAAGTTTATTATCTCCTCTCATATCTACCTCATTGTATTTTGTAGTATTTGGTTCTGCTATAGGTTCAAGAATAACTGAAGTTGGTGGGATTCCTTACGGTTCATTCATTGTTCCTGGAATGATAATGTTAACATTACTCACTCAAAGTATATCAAATGCTTCATTTGGAATATATTTTCCAAAATTTACTGGAACAATATATGAACTTTTGGCAGCACCTATATCCAGTTTAGAAATAATTATTGGCTTTGTTGGGGCTGCTGCTAGCAAATCTCTTATAATAGGATCAGTTATTATATTAACAGCAGGTTTTTTTGTAGATCTCTCTATAGCACATCCTTTTATTATGTTATTTTTCTTAATATTAACGGCGATAACTTTTAGTTTATTTGGTTTTATTATTGGTTTTTGGGCAGATAATTTTGAAAAATTACAACTAATTCCAATACTTGTCATCACTCCTTTAGTTTTTCTTGGAGGAAGCTTTTATTCAATTGATATGCTTCCAGAATTTTGGCAAAAAGTATCTCTTCTAAATCCGGTTTTATATTTAGTCAGTGGATTTAGGTGGAGTTTTTATGAAATAGCTGATGTTAGTGTTTTCACAAGTTTATTTACAATTTTTTCAATTTTAATTGGTTGTATTATTGTAATTTCTATCAGTTTTGCAAAAGGATATAAAATTAAAAACTAATTTATATGCTGAATGATACTAGTATAAAATTTTTTCAAGATAATGGTGTTGTAAAACTTGAAAAAATTATAACGAATGAGTGGTTAAGAGAATTAAGAATAGGAATAAAAAAAAATTTTAAAAATCCAAGTAAATATAAATGTGTTTATGAAAAAAAAAATAAAAAAGAATTATTTTATGATGATTATTGTAATTGGAAAAGAATAAATGAATACAAAAACTTTTTTTTCAAATCAGGAATTGAAAAAATAGTTGCTCAATTAATGGGCTCAACTAAAATTAATATTTTTCATGATCATGTATTAATAAAAGAGCCAGGAAGTACAAAAAGAACACCCTGGCATCAAGATCAATCATATTACTGTGTTAATGGTAAAGATACTTGTAGTCTTTGGATACCCTTGGACTATGTAAATAAATCAACTTGTCCAGAATTTATTTCAGGATCACATAAATGGAACATACAATTTTTACCTACAAAGTTTTTTGGTAATCCATATAAACACGAGGATAAAGAATTTAAAAAAATACCAAATATTGATAATAATCGATCAAAATACAATATTTTAAAATGGGATTTAGTACCGGGTGATGTAATTGCTTTTAATTTTGCAACAGTTCATGGTGCTCCAGAAAATAAAACTTCTAAAAGAAGAAGAGCTTTTTCTGCCCGATTTACTGGCAGTGATGCGAGATATATTAAAAGACAGGGTGAGATGTCTCCTCCTTTTCCAGAAGTAAAACTAAATAATGGAGATATGATGGATTGTGCTAGTTTTCCTGTTATTCCATTTAAAAATTAACTACTACTATTTCTAACAAAAAAAACAAAAATCAAAGATGTTGCAAACATAATTAAACTATAAGTTGCTGCTGGTATTAAGTATACACCTCCTCCAAATATTGAAGTAGCTACGACTATTGCTAATGTTCCATTTTGAAGTCCACATTCAATAGTTATCGTTCTTTTTTGTTTTTCACCTGATCCAAAAAATTTTGCAACATAAAAAGCAATAAACATCATAGTCACATTTAGAATTAATGTGATGAGTCCTGCCTGGGAAAAATATAAAATAATATTATCTCTTTCTGATAAAATAGCTCCTAGTAAAACTAAAACAAAAAGTACTGCAGATATTTTTTTTGCTAGTGATTCAAATGAAGTTGCTAGATTTGTTGATAATTTTCTAAATATCATTCCAAGTAAAACTGGAATTGTTACAATTAGAAACATCTTAGAGGCAATATTTAAAAGAGAAATATCTTGAGTCATAGATGTTCCCATAAATAAATTAAGAGAAGTTAAGACTATAAAAGGAATTGTAATTACGCATAATAAACTAATAATAGCTGTGAGAGAAATAGATAAGGCAACATCTCCTTTTGAAAAAGATGTTAATATATTTGATGTAGCTCCGCCTGGCGCTGCAGCAATAATCATCACTCCTATAGCTAATTCAGGTGATATTGGCCATAAACTAACTAAAATAAAACCAACAATAGGTAAAATAATAATTTGTGATATAGCTCCAACAAAAAAATCACGAGGTTGTTTAAAAATTCTTGAAAAATCACTTCCAGTTAAGCCCAATCCTAAAGCAAACATAATAAAAGCTAATGCTAAAGGTAAAAAAATATCTGTTACAATTCCCATATTTTCTAAATATAGGTTATTATAAATTTTTAAGATATAAATTAATAGTATTTTTTGATAAAATAGCTTTTTTCTATTGAAATGAATTCTTAAATTAAACACACAACTTGTTGATTCTATGAATTTAAAAATAAAAAATGTTGATAAAAATAAAATTGCTGCTTGGGCAGTACATGGTTTTACAGCTTCTGGTGCTGTTCTAGGTTTTTTAGCTATAATTTCAATTTTTAATAATGATATAGTTGGTTCATTTTTGTGGTTAGGATTAGCTCTATTAGTTGATGGATTAGATGGAACTATAGCTAGAAAAGTTGATGTAAGTAATAAGGCCCCAAATATAGATGGTTCAACTTTAGATAATCTTATTGATTACTTGAATTACGTAATAATTCCTTCTTTAATTATCTATTGGTTTCAAATGGTGCCAAACGGTTGGAATATAATTATTCCAGCCGGTATATTTGCAGTTTCCCTCTATACTTTTGCAAATATCAATATGAAAACAAAAGATTATTATTTTAGTGGTTTTCCAGCTTTGTGGAATATAGTTGTTTTATATTTTTATATTTTAAATACAAATCAATACATTAATTTGATTGTAATTATTACCTTATCAATACTTACATTTATTCCTATTAAGTTTGTACATCCTTTGAGAGTAAAAAAATTAAGGAATATAACAGTTTTTTGCACAATACTTTGGTCTGCTACTACTCTTAAACTTATAACAACTTCATCAGATGTTAATTTATTTAATGATGAAAAAATTGTTTTAATTATATGGATTTGTTGTAGTTTTTACTTCGCAATAATATCTGCTAGTAGATCAATAAAAGGATTTATTAACTATGAATGATTTTTTTGATTCAATAATTAAAAGAGACCCTGCTGCTAAAAGCAAATTAGTATTGATGATTGCTTATCCAGGAGTAAAAGCTGTTTTTTTTCATTTTATTGCCCACAAAATTTGGAAAATAAAATTTTTTCTTATAGCAAGAATTCTTTCTCAATTAAGCAGATTTTTAACAGGTATAGAAATCCACCCTGCTGCAAAAATAGGAAAAAATCTATTTATAGATCATGGTATGGGAGTAGTTATTGGTGAAACCTCTGAAATCAGAGATAATGTAACAATTTATCATGGTGTAACTCTTGGTGGAATTTCTCCAGCTGAAAATTCTCTAGAACAAGTAAATATAAAAAGACACCCAACAATCAATAACAATGTTATTATAGGTTCTGGTGCTCAAATACTTGGACCAATAACTATTGGCAAAAATTCACGAATAGGTGCTAATACAGTTATTTTAAAAGATGTACCTGAAAATGGAACAATGGTTGGGAATCCAGCAAGAAATATAAATAAAGATAAAAAAATTGATAGCAATTTCAAGCCATATGGAGTTGATGTAAATACAAATAATAGTAATGAATAATATTTTTAACAATTTTGTTGAAGGTATAGGTAATACTCCGTTGATCAGATTAAATGGGCCTTCAAAAAAAACAGGTTGTAATATATTTGGAAAGGCTGAATACTTAAATCCTGGAGGCTCAGTAAAAGATAGAGCAGCTTTGGCAATTATTAAAGATGCAGAAGAAAAAAAATTATTAAAAAAAGGAGGAATAATTGTTGAGGGAACAGCTGGTAATACTGGTATTGGTTTGACATTAATTGCAAATTCTAAAGGATATAAGTCAATTATTGTAATGCCAGAAACACAAACAAAAGAAAAAATTGATAAATTAAGATCAATAGGTGCCGATCTGAAACTAGTCCCTGCCAAACCTTATAAAGATCCTGATAACTATGTTAAATATTCTAGTCGTCTAGCAAATGAAATTTTTAAAAAAAATAATGGCAATACAATATGGGCTAACCAATTTGATAACACTGTAAATTATCTTGGACATTATAAAACTACTGGACAAGAAATTTGGGATCAAACTAATGGTAAAATTGATGGTTTTACTTGTTCTTCTGGTACGGGGGGAACTATTGCTGGTGTTGGGAAATATTTAAAAGAAAAAAACAATAACATTAAAATATATTTGGCTGATCCGAAAGGTTCAGCACTTTATAATTACATTAAATATAATGAACTAAAATCTGAAGGAAATTCCATTACAGAAGGGATTGGATCATCAAGAATAACAGCAAATTTTAAAGAAGCTCCTATAGATAATGCTTTTAGTATTGATGATATTGAGGCATTAAATGTCATTTATGAATTAATTGAAAATGAAGGATTAAGCTTAGGAATAAGTACTGGGGTTAATGTTGCGGGAGCAATTAAATTAGCAAAGGAATTGGGTCCAAATAAAACAGTAGTGACTATTTTATGTGATAAATCTGACAATTATCATAGCAAATTATTTAACAAGGAATTTTTAATAGAAAAGAACTTACCAATACCCAAATGGTTTTAAAAAAATTGTTTTAAATTAGGTTTTGAATATTTAGGACCTTTCATAACTTTACCATGTTCATTATATATAGGATTACCATCCTTGCCTAATTTACTCATATTTGAACGCTGAACTTCAGCAAAACATTTATCTAAATCAATCCCCCATGAATGTCCTGCACCATATACAACATATAATAAATCAGTAAGTGCATCGGCTACTTCAATAATATTCCTATCTTTTATTGCTACTTTTAATTCTTCTAATTCTTCCTTAATTAAATTATATCGCAATTGAACAATTTTATCCTCAGGAAAAGAAGGTTTTGTTTTTACTTCTTGTCCGTATGTTATCATAAATTTTTTTACTTCATAAAAGTTACTCATACTATCTTTCCCTATAGTTAATTAAAATTAAATAATACTAAGTTAATGAACTAATTCAAATAAATTACTTATAAAAAATATCATTCAATGTCACAAATATAAATAAAAAAGATATTATTGTTATTCCTATTGCCAAATAAATACGAGTTACAACAAGAGGTAATGATTCAGAAAAAAAACTTCTTAATATAAAATAAATTATATGCCCTCCATCTAATAAAGGAATAGGGAGTAAATTAAAAATTCCAACAAATAATGAAATTAATATAAATATAAATAATACTCCTTTAAATTTATCCAACATTAATTGATCTGCCATTTTTACCATTCCAATAGGTCCTGCTAATTCATTTGTTATTGTATTATTATTAATAGAATTAATTAAATAATCAAATGTTGCTTTATAATAATCTGGAATAAAAAAAATAGATTGAGAAAAAGATTTAAAAAAAGAAAACCTATGTATAATTGAGTTATTTGTACTTGAAATGCCCATAATAAATTTATTAATTTCTTTATTAAATTTTAATTCAAATTCTTTTAAGATAATATTATTATTTCTAATAATTTCAATCGAGATAAAATCTTTATTATCTATTGCTCTGGGAATATCATTAAATTCTTTTATCGAGTAACCATTAATCTGTGAAATAATATCACCTTCCCTAATATCATTTATAGAAGCAGGAGAATTTTCAACTACTTTTCCAACTTCTGGTGAAAATGTTGCAATTCCTAAAAAAAATAATACACAAAACAAACAAATCCAAGCTGATAAAATATTAAAAAAACTGCCAGCCAATAAAATAATAATTTTTTTAAATAAATTAATTGATTGAAAAGAATCATGATCATAATTCTTTTGATTTGCATTTTGAAAAATAGACTCTAAACCTTTAATTTTAACGTAACCTCCTAGCGGTATAAGTGAAATTTTCCATATAGTATTTTTTTTATCTTCAAAAGTAAAAAGAGATTTTCCAAAACCAATAGAAAAAACATAAACATGTATTCCAAATAAACGGGCCATACTATAGTGCCCTAATTCGTGAATAAATATAAGTAAAAGAAAAATAATTAATAAATTTATATAAATCATATCATAGTTTATAAGTTAATAAACCATGGAAGCATTAAATCAAATAGTTAACTTAAATCTTCATCCTATTAACAAAGATGTTTATATAAAATCATGCAATAAAGAAATAATGGAAAAATCTTCTCTACAACTTGATAATTTTTTGGATATAAAAGCATTAATGAAAATTCAGGAAGAAGCTAAAATTCTTCACAATAAAGCTTTTTATTGTTCTCAAGGACACACCATACTTCTAAACAAAAAGGATAACAATTTATCGAATGAAGATCCTTGTAATATAGAAATGACAAGTGATAAGGGTTGCATTCCTCATGATTTAATCCCCAATGACTCTTATCTTAATCAATTATATCAATCTCAAGAATTTATTTATTTTATTGAAAAAACTTTAGATGTTCCAAAAATATTTTCTTACAAAGATAAACTTTCTTCAATTAATTATAATTATTATGAAAAAAATCAGCAATTGGGGTGGCATTTTGATAACGCGTCATTTGCAATAACTTTAATGATAGAAAATGCAGATTCAGGAGGTATATTTGAATATATCAACAAGGGAAGAGATTATGAAAATAACTATCTTAATAAAAAACTAATTCAGGATGTATTATCTAGTAGGTATCCAGTAAAAAAAATAGCCGTTAAACCTGGAACCTTGTTATTATTCTACGGAAGAAACTATCTACATCGTGTAACTCCAGTTACTTCAAATAAGGGCAGAATACTTGTTACCTTAAATTATAATTTAGAAGAAGGAATAGAATTGTCTGAAAATGCCAGAAAAACTTTTTTTGGAAGAGTTAATTGAAAAACCCCTCCTAAGAGGCGTTTAATAATAAAATTTTTTTTTCTTTTGGTAAAATTACATTTAAAATAAATGCTAGAAGTCCTGTCGGTATTAATCCCGTGGTAAGAAGTAATGGCAATTTAATTCCAAGATCAGGGAATTGATGATTTTAACCTATTCTTTCTAATTTCTTATAATCTTCAAGTGGAGGGCAAGCACAAAAAAGATTCCTATCACCATATACATTATCAATTCGTTTAACAGGAGGCCAATATTTATTTTCAATTAATCTACTATCAGGATAATAGGCAACTTTTTTTGAATAACAATGATTCCATTCGT